>ERZ857629.170-NODE-170-length-101182-cov-11.281310_pt1 | contig 101182 bp, 81 predicted proteins | sample MGYA00519700_ERZ857629 | MGnify/ENA primary metagenome ERZ857629 (study PRJEB31778, sample SAMEA3449351) | human gut metagenome | biome: human gut; feature: human-associated habitat; material: faeces | place: United Kingdom | collected 2010/2012 ... | reverse complement strand
TTCTCTCCTTGCTTCCATTTACATAGAAGACTGTCTTGAAAGTGCATCTCATAATTCTTACTTTTTTGTTCGGTGCAAAATTAAACTATGAGAGCTGCATGGCAAAAAACAAACTTACGCAGAATGGGGAAACATGAACCGCCACCGTTAAATATGCTTATTAGGGCGTTTCTGCGAGGTAATGATTTGAATGCGTTTCTATTTCATCAATCTGTATTTTTCGCTTTCCCTCGTCTATGCCACTTAAAGCCAACGACTGCCACAACCACCTGAAACTCAAAACAAAAGCATCATTCTGCTATTTTTTGCTTTTTTAGACGTTATTTTCTGCTAAAAACTCCCTTGTTTTTACTCATTATCACATCCATGAAAAAACACAAAGGACTTTGTAAAAAATACGAGCCATATATTTTAAAATACATGGCTCGTATTTTGAAATATATGGCTTATATTTTTCGTCTTTCTATATACAAGAAACACAACAATTTACAAAAATGTATTTCTGTCATTTATTTGACGTACTTTTTACTACGTTTCTTATATCGTCAGACTTGTCCTTTCGGAATATTACGACTTTATTTTTACGATAAGGCTTCTTAAATTTTAGCAAAAGCCTGATCCAAATCGTCTATTAAGTCAGCAACATTTTCCGTACCAACGGACAATCTGATAGTTCCCTCAAATATACCCTGATCTGCTGCTTCTTCAGGACTCAATTCGGAGTGAGTTGTAGTAAGCGGATGTATGACAAGCGATTTTACGTCAGCCACATTTGCAAGCAATGAGAATATCTTCAGATTGTCAATGAACTTAAACGCATCGTCTTGTGTTCCGTTTATTTCGAACGTAAAAATAGAACCTCCACCATTGGGGAAATAACGTTTATACAGATCATGATTCGGATGATCTTCGAGAGACGGGTGATTTATCTTCTTGACTCTCGGCTGGCTCTTCAGATATTTGATAATTTCAAGCGTATTAGAAACATGTCTCTCCACACGCAAACTAAGAGTTTCAAGTCCCTGAAGCAAAATCCAAGCGTTGAACGGAGAAAGAGTTGCACCTTCATCGCGCAGAAGCAATGCACGCACACGAGTAACAAACGGAGCTGGAATTGTACCGAATTTCAAGCCGTGATAACTTGGGTCCGGCTGACTGAACCCGGGGAATTTATCACTTGCGAGCCAATCAAATGTGCCGCCGTCAACTATGATTCCGCCAAGAGAACTTCCGTGTCCGCCGATGAACTTTGTTGCAGAATGCACAACTATATCAGCTCCGTGCTCAATGGGACGTATAAGGAAAGGAGTGCCGAAAGTGTTATCAATAACCAAAGGAATACCATGACGGTGAGCAATTTCCGCAGTTCTTTCGATATCAGAGATATTGGAATTCGGGTTTCCGAGAGTTTCTATATAAACCAATTTCGTGTTAGGTTTGATGGCATTCTCCAATTCTTCATAGTTGTCGGGATCGACAAAAGTAGATTCTATACCATAACGGCTCAACGTGTGCTTGAGAAGATTGTACGTACCGCCATATATTGTTTTGGTTGCAACAACATGGTCTCCTGCATATGCAATATTTGTTATGGCATAAGTTACAGCAGCTGCGCCGGAAGCAACAGCAAGTCCGCCGACTCCGCCTTCAAGAGCCGCAACGCGACTTTCCAAAACCCCTTGCGTGGAATTGGTAAGACGACCGTATATATTGCCTGCATCGCGCAATCCGAAACGATCTGCTGCGTGCTGGGAGTTATGAAACACATACGAAGTGGTTTGATAAATAGGTACCGCGCGGGCATCTGTGGCAGGATCTGCCTGTTCTTGTCCGACATGAAGTTGCAATGTTTCGAAGTGTAGTTTCTTTTCTGACATGATCTTTATTTTTTATCGATTTATATTATTTTCGTTCGAATCAGTTCGTTACTTTTTCTGATGCAAAATTACATTGTCAGAAAAATATCACCAAGAAATTTCAAGAATCAAGAAAATAATACTACTTTTGTCCTACAAAACAGAAAATTCACACAGTCAGACCGACTCAAAATGCAGGACTGCAGCAAAAAATATAAAGCATAATGGAAAAAACAACAAATCTCGACAGCACAGACATTGCTATCTTGCGCGAATTGCAAAACAATTCCAGACTTACAATAAAGGAACTTGCTTCAAAAGTAAACCTTTCACTTTCTCCTGTACACGAAAGAATGAAAAACCTTGAGCGCAACGGATACATAACAAAATATACAACAATTCTCAATGCAGAAAAACTGGATATGGGATTTACGGTTTTCTGCAAAATAAAAATGCGCCGCATAAATCACGACATTGCTACAGATTTCGTGAACTCCATACGCAATATTCCCGAAGTAACGGAATGCTATAACATTTCTGGACAATATGACTACCTTCTAAAGGTCAGCGCAAGCAATATGGCTTCGTACCAAAGTTTTGTGATAAATGTTTTGGGGCGTATAGAATCCATGCTTTCAATAGAAAGTACATTTGTAATGTCAGAAGAGAAAAATACATACGGCATCAATATATAGATTGCAAAAACACGTTCCCCAACACACGCCTTGGGCAAAAGCGTTCATATTATCTCCGTATAATTCGCCAAGTGCCATTTTTTATATATTTTTGCGCTTAAATACCAAAGCAACATGAGACTAAAACTATTTACCGCAATAATCGTTTCGCAGTTGTTATGCCTCTTCTGCATAGCTTCGCCCAACAATGGTAAATTTATTTTGGTTATAGATGCCGGGCACGGCGGACATGATGCAGGAGCTATTGGTACATATTCAAAAGAAAAAAACATAAACTTGAACGTGGCTCTTGCCTTTGGAAAACTTGTAGAAAACAATTGCAGTGACGTAAGAGTTATATACACCCGCAAAACAGATGTTTTTATTGCACTTCAGGAACGTGCAGAAATAGCAAACCGGAATAAAGCAAATCTCTTTATTTCCATTCACACAAATGCATTACCGAATGGAAAGATTGCCTATGGTTCCGAAACATATACCCTTGGTATGGCTCGGTCTTCTGAGAATTTTGATGTAGCAAAACGAGAAAACTCGGTAATTCTTGTTGAAAACGACTACAAAGAAAAGTATGCAGGTTTCAATCCAAATTCTTCTGAAAGCTATATAATTTTCGAATTCATGCAAGACGAGCACATGAAGCAGAGTATAAACCTTGCCCAAAGTATACAAAAGCATTATGTGAATTTGGCAAACCGTAAAAACAAAGGCGTGCATCAGGCAGGTTTTCTTGTATTACGAGAAACTTCCATGCCAAGCGTGCTTACGGAATTGGGATTCATTACAACACCGGAAGAAGAAGCATATCTGAATAGCCAAGACGGTATAAACAAACTCGCACGTTCGATATTTGAAGGATTTCTTGATTACAAACAAACGCAAGACGGAAAGATTCGCCCTACGATATCGTATAACCCGAAAGAAAACACTGCAGAAAGCGAAGTAAAAGACACGACGGAAACAAAGAGACAAAAATTATCGCAAAAAGAAAACAAAGTTGACAATACTGAAAGTTCTTCTGTTTTGGCGAAAGCGTTGGAAAAAGAACTGCCCACAAAAGAAATTGCACAGGACACCAAAGTTGAAAACGCCGCAAAAAACGAAAAGGCATCTCCCGTCCTCACGCAAACAAACAATACAGAAAAGCCGGTATTCAAAATACAAATCCTTACATCAGACACACCTTTGAAGAATACAGACAAACAACTGCAAGGATACCAAAATGTGGAAAGCTATCAAGAAAAAAAAGGTGGTATGATAAAATACACATGTATGCCGACAGCTGATTATAATCAAGCCGTAACAAACCAAAAGGAAATCCGCAAGAGAAATCCCGGGGCTTTTATGGTTGCATTCAAAAATGGTAAGCGCATAGACCTTGGCGAAGCTGTTGCAGAATTTAAGTCGAACAAAAATAAATAAAGAGGGAAATGAAGAATCAGTATTTTACCATAGAAGTAAAAGTGGCAATAGCTGCCATTATAGCTATTATTTTGTTGTTCTTTGGAATTAAGTTTCTAAAAGGCATAGATGTTTTCAAGTCCACCCACACCTATTATGTAGTTTTTTCAGATATTACAGGACTAACAAAGTCTAATCCTGTATACGCGAACGGTTATGCAGTAGGCAACGTAAAAGATATTGATTATAACTTTGATCATCCAGGGAATGTCGTCGTAGAAGTAGAATTATCCAAAGCAATGCAGATTCCTAAAGGAACTACCGCCGAATTAGTTTCGAGTATGCTTGGAAGCGTTAATATGAATCTTGTTTTTTCTAAGAATCCTATAGAACATATAAATGCAGGAGACACCATTTACGGGAAGTTTCATGAGGGCGCACTCGAGAAAGTTGAAGCCATGATTCCGGCTTTTGAGAAAATGATGCCCAAACTTGATTCTATTCTTACTTCTTTGAATTGTTTACTGGCTGATCCCGCGATAGCTTCTACGCTTCACAACGTTAACGACATAAGCGCGAATCTAAAACAAAGTACGGCTCAACTCAACAGTATTCTCTATAATGATATTCCCAAACTTACAAAAAGGATGGATAAAATCGGAGAAAACACAGAGACTCTTACTAATAATTTGAATCAATTAGATATTGCTTCAACTCTTGAAAGTGTTAACCAAACAATTTCAAATATAAACAATTTGACATGTTCCATGGATACAAAAATAAACGGCAAAGACAATTCCCTCGGAATGCTTCTTAATGACCGCGGAGTTTACGACAAACTCTACGAAACCATGAACAGTGCCAACAATCTGCTTCTTGACTTAAAGAATCACCCAAAACGTTACGTACATTTTTCGGTGTTCGGAAAAAAAGATAAATAAATGCCAGCAATTTCAGAACGCGGCGAAAGAATGCCGCAATCACCTATACGCAAATTAACGCCATTGGCTAATGCAGCCAAAGAAAGAGGAATAAAAGTATACCATCTTAATATCGGTCAGCCTGATTTACCTTCACCTTCAAAAGGACTTGAAGTTCTTAAACATGTTGACAGAAGCGTTTTAGAGTACAGTCCTTCACAAGGATTCAAAACTTATCGCGAAAAGCTTGTAAACTATTATGCCAAATACGATATAGAAGTTACAGCAGATGACATTATAATCACGAGCGGAGGTTCTGAAGCTGTTCTTTTTGCATTCCTGTCGTGCTTAAACCCCGGAGACGAAATAATTGTTCCCGAACCAGCATACGCAAACTATATGGCATTTGCTGTTGCAGCGGGTGCAGTTATCCGCACAATTGCCACAACAATAGAAGAAGGTTTTTCTTTGCCTAAAGTTGAAAAGTTTGAAGAACTCATAAACGACCGCACAAGAGCAATTCTTATCTGCAATCCAAATAATCCTACGGGCTATCTTTATACACGCCGCGAGATGAATCAGATTCGCGACATGGTGAAAAAGTATGATCTTTATCTTTTCAGCGATGAGGTTTACCGCGAATTTATTTATACAAGTTCTCCATATATTTCCGCATGCCACCTAAAAGGCATAGAACAGAACGTTATCCTTATCGATTCCGTCTCCAAAAGATACAGCGAATGCGGAATTCGAATCGGTGCTTTGATAACAAAAAACGCAGAAGTAAGAAAAGCCGTGATGAAATTCTGCCAGGCACGTCTAAGTCCTCCACTCCTTGGTCAGATTGTGGCAGAAGCTTCGCTTGATGCCGATGAAAAATACACAAGAGATGTGTACGACGAATATGTAGAACGCAGGAAATGTCTTATTGACGGCTTAAACAGAATTCCCGGATGCTATTCTCCTGTACCGATGGGGGCTTTCTATACTACGGCACAGCTTCCTGTAGATGACGCAGAGAAATTCTGCGCGTGGTGTCTCAACGATTTCAATTACGAAGGCGAAACAGTTATGCTTGCTCCTGCTGCCGGTTTTTATACAACTCCCGGAGCAGGACGTGATCAGGTTCGTATAGCTTACGTATTAAACAAAGAAGATTTGCAACGCGCACTGCTTGTTTTGCGCAAAGCACTCGAACAATACCCGGGAAGAACCATAAGACAATGAATCTATCGTTTTTCTTAGCCAAAAGACTTTACTCAGCAGAAAATAAAACTAAGAGAGCATCGCTCCCTGCCATAAAAATAGCAATAACGGGAGTAGCCGTAGGACTTGCCGTAATGCTCTTGGCTGTTGCCATAGCCTTAGGATTCAAAAACGAAATAAGTTCAAAAGTAATCGGATTCGGTTCGCACGTTGTAATAATAGACACTTCTTCTTCGCTCGAGGAAACAAGTATTCCCATTGAGGTTACACCGCAGTTCATAAATGAAATAAAAAAGACCGACAACGTAAAGCATATACAAACCTTTACAATAAAGCCGGGAATATTAAAAACAGAAAACGAATTTGCAGGGATAACGTTAAAAGGCATTGGGCAAGGATATGACACAGAATTCATAAAGCAACATATCATAGAAGGAAAACTACCCGATTACTCCCAAATCTCCACAGAAAACGACATTATTATCAGCCACAACACAGCCAATACGCTGAAAATAAAATGCGGCAATAAGATTTTCGCTTATTTCTTTAACGATGGTCTGCGCACAAGGCGGTTCAAAGTTGCAGCTATTTATCGTACAGACCTATCGCAATTTGACAACATGATTATTTTTGCCAATCAAAAAGCGGTAAACAAGCTAAACGGGTTCAAAGACACGCAAGTTTCCGGATTGGAAATATCTTTGTACGACTTCAATAAGCTTTATGAATCAAGCTTGAAAATAGGAAAGAAAGTAGCATATAACAATATTGATAATAACACACAATACGTTTCATACAACATAAAGGAATTATACCCTCAAATATTCGATTGGTTGGGACTTCTCAACATAAACATAGCCGTTATACTTATCCTCATGATTCTTGTTGCCGGTGTTACAATTATCAGCGGACTATTAATCCTCATACTTGAGAGAACAAACACCATTGCTTTGTTGAAATCTCTTGGAGCAAGCAATACTCTAATACGCCACACATTCATAAAACTGGCAATTATCATCTTAGTTAAAGGTATAGTAATCGGAAACATCATAGGTCTGATGCTTGCATTTGTACAACAACATTTTCATTTGGTGAATCTTGATCCAGCTTCATACTACATAGACAGTGTGCCTATAGAATTCAATGCTCTCGCAATAATCACAATAAATGCAGTAACATTCATTGTTTCCACACTTGCACTTGTAATACCAAGCTACTTTACGGCTCGTATCCACCCGTCAAAGGTTCTCAGGTTTGAATAACGCAACAAGCTTACACCACTTTTTGCAGACAAAACATTGCTGACTCGAAAAAAACTACTAAATTTGCATCGTCAAAAATACGGGGTGTAGCGCAGTCCGGTTAGCGCACCTGCTTTGGGAGCAGGGGGTCGCGAGTTCGAATCCCGCCACCCCGACACAAACAAAAAGCATCGGCTTCAATCGTATAGATTGTGTCCGATGCTTTTCTTTTTAATGCATATAAAGTTTACATGCCCCCAGACAAAAAATGGCATAACTAAAGAAAGCATAGCAGGCACAAAAAAGAGACTGTAAATATCCATATTTACGCTTTGCCGACCCTATGAAATTTTATATTCAAACTACATTGTAAAACAGGTACTTATAACCATCAAAAATACAAGCCATATATTTTAAAATACAAGGCACTTATTTTAAAATAAGTGCCTTGTATTTTTTACAACATGCCTTATGTTTTTCAAGAGAAATATTCTACGCCCCAAAACATGGCTTTTACAAAGAAAATATTCTCAAGTTTAATTCGTTTTTTTGATTGCATACAATAAAAATCGGTATGCATCTTTTTGGGGAATGCATGCCGATTTTCATTTATTGTTTTTGCTGTTGAATGAAGCTTAAAACATTGCGTTTTTAGGAGTACGCGGGAACGGAATCACGTCGCGGATATTTTGCATACCGGTTACGAAGAGAATTAATCGCTCGAAGCCCAAACCGAAACCTGCATGAGGGCAACTGCCAAACTTACGTGTGTCAAGATACCAGCTATATGTTTCCTCTTCCATGCCACGTGCCTTGATTTCACCGACGAGTTTTTTGTAATCTTCCTCACGAACAGAGCCACCTATTATTTCACCGATACGCGGGAAGAGAACATCGGTTCCCTGCATGGTTTTTCCATCAGGATTTTTCTTCATGTAGAAAGCTTTTATCTCACTCGGGTAATCCGTCATTATGACCGGACGTTTGAAATGTTCTTCAACAAGATAGCGTTCATGCTCGCTGCTCAAATCCATTCCCCACCCTGTGATTGGGAATTCAAATTTCTTGCCATTCTTCACAGCTTCTTCAAGAATCTTTATACCTTCGGTATAAGGAAGACGCACAAAGTCCTCGTTGACAACAGAATTAAGGGTATTCAAGAGGTTCTTATCTATCATCTTGTTCAAGAATTCAAGGTCGTCTTTGCAATTGTCCAATGCCCAATGCACGCAATATTTGATGAAGTCCTCTTCGAGATCCATGAGTTCGTTTTTGTCCATGAATGCGACCTCTGGTTCTATCATCCAAAACTCTGCCAAATGGCGCGGTGTGTTTGAATTTTCGGCGCGGAACGTAGGACCGAAAGTATATATGGCACCTAAAGCCGTAGCACCGAGTTCTCCTTCAAGCTGACCGCTGACCGTGAGATTCGTTTTCTTGCCGAAAAAATCTTTGTCATATGCAACTTCACCGTCTTTTCCCGTGCGATTCAAATCAAGAGTCGTTACCTGGAACATTTCACCTGCTCCCTCACAATCGCTTGCGGTTATGATTGGCGTATGAAAGTAGTAGAAACCGTGCTCATGGAAATATTTATGTATGGCAATTGCCATATTGTGGCGTATGCGGAACACTGCGCCAAAGGTATTGGTACGAAGACGCAAATGAGCATATTTACGCATATACTCAAAGCTTTGCCCCTTTTTCTGCATTGGGAAATCCTCGCCACATGTGCCGAGAACTTCTATTTTTGTAGCCTGTACCTCTACGTTTTGACCGCCGCCGATGCTCTTTACCAATTTCCCGTCAACACTCAGGCAGGCTCCGGTGGTAATTTGCTTCAATAATTCTTCATCGAAATCTGCAACATCGGCTACAACCTGTATATTCTTTATCGTAGAGCCGTCATTGAGCGCAATGAAATTTACGGATTTACTGCCACGACGGGTTCTTACCCATCCTTTTACATTAACGATCTTGTCATAATCCTCGCTTTTGAGAAGATCTGCGATTTTAATTCTCGATTTATACATAACCTTATTCTGACAAAACAATATCATCGGCTTTGTGCCGATGATACTTATTATTCAAATTCACCCATTTTCAAGAAATTAACTTCTTCCTGAGAAAGATAACGCCACTGACCGCGACGCAGGTTCTTTTTGGTAAGTCCTGCAAAGTAAACACGATCAAGCTTTATTACATGATAGCCGAGACTTTCAAATATTCTGCGGACAATTCTGTTCTTTCCGCTGTGAATCTCTATGCCTATCTGTTTTTTGTCCGTTGCCGACGCATATTCTATGGCATCTGCATGAACCTCTCCGTCGTCAAGCATAATTCCGTTTGCAATCTGTTTCATATCTGCAGCGGAAACTTTGTGGTCAAGATAGACATGGTATATCTTTTTCTTCTTATATTTCGGATGAGTTAACTTAGAAGCCAATTCTCCATCGTTTGTAAGAAGAAGTACACCTGTTGTATTTCTGTCAAGACGCCCTACCGGATAAATTCTTTCGTGGCAAACATTGCGCACAAGATCCATTACAGTCTTACGATTCTGGGGATCGTCGCTCGTAGTTACATAATCTTTCGGTTTATTCAAAAGAACATAAACTTTCTTTTCTATTGAAACCGTTTCATTATTGAAACGAACTACATCGCTACGCTTTATTTTTGTTCCAAGTTCCGTTACGACTTCTCCATTAACCGTAACCACGCCCGCAGTAATATATTTGTCGGCATCTCTACGCGAACAAACTCCTGCATTTGCAAGAAACTTATTCAAACGTATAGGAGCGTCCGGATCAAAATTCTCTTCGGCATATTGAATACGCTTGCGCAAAGAATATTTAGCATCAGGATTATATTCTCCGCTATAGTTCTTTTTGCGGAAAGGACGAGGCTGTCCGTTACCATAACCGTATGAACTGCGCCGAGGTTGATATTCATATCGTCCACGGCGTTCGCCGCCATAATTACTCTCTCCATAGCTACTGTTTCCCGAATATCCGTTACGGGAATAACCATATTTTCCTTGCGAAAAGCTTCTATTATTGGGACGTTCCTGATAATAGCGTTCCGAATTATCGTAAGAATCTTGATTACGCCCATAATCTCCGTTATCATTACGGTAATAACCACCGGATTGACGATAACTCCCTTGCCTATTGCCGCCTTCACGATAACTACGATAGCCTCTGCTTCCGTTATCACGATTGTAGCCGCCACTCCGATAAGTATTGCGACTGTCGGAACGATCAAATGCATTATTATTACTGCTGTAAACGTTCACTTTCCTATAGCGCACATTTCCGCCATTCTCATAAGAGCGCGGAGATTGCTCGCCATTACCTTGATTCACTTTCTCTTCGTTGTCCATCACGGATTAAATGTTTTTAATTTGTTATACGTCGCCTGCAACGGCGTTTCTTTTATTCTTTACATTAAATACCCACGTAGTTTTGCGGGGTTATTTTCAACAGTTCTTCCTTTACTTCTTCCTTAATATCAAGTCCCTTTATAAACACTGCAATATCCTTTTGAGTTATCTTTTTATTCGTGCGTGTCAGAGCCTTAAGAGTCTCGTAAGGATTCGGGAATCGTTCACGACGAAGTATTGTTTGTATTGCCTCTGCCACAACTTCCCAATTATTTTCCAAATCGGCATCAATAGATTCACGATGCAAAAGTAGTTTATCGAGACCTTTAAGAGTACTCTTTATGGCAATAATCGTATGTGCCATAGGAACGCCGAGATTACGAATAACCGTGCTGTCGGTTAAGTCTCTTTGCAGTCTTGAAAGCGGAAGTTTCCTTGACAGATGCTCGTAAAGCGCATTTGCTACGCCCAAGTTACCCTCGGAATTTTCATAATCTATGGGGTTTACCTTATGCGGCATTGCCGAACTTCCGACTTCGCCTGCTTTTATCTTCTGCTTGAAATAATTCATGGATATATAAGTCCAGAAATCGCGATCAAGATCCATTATCACCGTATTAATTCGCTTCAATGCATCAAGTACGGCTGCAAGACCGTCATAATTGGAAATCTGTGTGGTATATTCTTCTCTTTCAAGTCCGAGACGTTCTTCAAGAAACTTTCCTGCTAAAGTTTTCCAATCCATATCGGGATAGGCTACGTGATGAGCATTAAAGTTTCCCGTTGCGCCACCGAACTTTGCCGTTATCTTCAAACCTTTCAGCTGCTCAAGCTGACGTTCCATGCGATAAGAGAATACACGAATCTCCTTTCCCAAACGAGTTGGGGAAGCCGGCTGACCATGTGTGTGGGCAAGCATGGGAATATCTTTCCATTCTTCTGCCAAACCGTTTAGTTTGTCAATCAATTTGTGAAGTTCCGGATAATATACCTCCTTTATTGCATCGCCGAGCATCATAGGGAAAGACGTATTGTTTATATCCTGCGATGTCAAGCCGAAATGAATGAATTCTTTATAATCCTCAAGCCCCCCTATTTCATCAAACTTTTTCTTGATGAAATATTCCACGGCTTTTACGTCGTGATTTGTGGTCTTTTCTATTTCCTTTACAGATTGTGCGTCGGATTCCGAGAAATTCTTATACACATCTCTCAGCATTGCCACCTTACTGCTGTCAAAACTATTCAGTTGCGGCAAAGGAATTTCGGTAAGCCATATAAAATATTCGATTTCAACCTTTACACGATATTTTATAAGTGCATATTCCGAGAAATAAGAAGAAAGAGATTCGCTCTTCGAATGATAGCGTCCGTCAATGGGACTTACGGCATTTAATACGTCCAAATCCATAAAGTTCTATTTTTACAGGTGCAAAATTAATCTATTTTTTCGACACAAACAATATAACATCCAAACTGCTTACACCATATTATTTATACCTTATCCACTTTGCAAGCTCCCGAAACGACGGTTTCTTACCATACATCAGTATTCCCACTCTGTATATGCGCCCCGAAATCCATATCATCGCGAATGCCGAAGCATACAACAAGAGCAGCGAAAGTAACTCCTGCCACAAGGGAACACCAAAAGGAATGCGCACCATCATTACTATGGGAGAAGTAAGCGGAATCATGGAACACCAAAAGGCAAGTGGTCCGTCGGGATTGTTTATTCCGAACATTCCTGCATATAGAGCGAAAGCCATTATCACTACTGTGGGAACCATAAACTGCCCTGTGTCTTCGCTTGAATTGACAGCGGAACCTACACCTGCAAAAAACGAAGCATAGAAAAGGTATCCGCCTATGAAGCAAAGAACAAACATAACGCCTATCTCCATTAAATTCATTCCCTTTATGACAGACAATATCTGTGCAGCATCTCCTGTTTCCGGGATAGCCGCCATGGCTGTATTGCCTACCATTCCGGAAGTAACCTCAGGCACACCCAACCAAACTCCAAGCACTGTCATTATAATGAAAAGCATCACGCCCCAAATAAACATTTGAAGTAAACCGACAAGAGCCACACCCACAATCTTTCCGAGCATGAGGGTAAAAGGCTTTACAGAAGAAACCATCAATTCCATTATTCTGTTTGACTTTTCTTCCGTAACACTTTGCATCACCATGCCTCCGTATTGCAAAACAAATATATATATGAGTAATGTAAAGAAAATTCCCACGAACATGGCGGCAGCCGTGCTCGATTCTTTCTCGTCTCCGTTATCAGACCATCTAACTGTGCGCACCTTAAAATCCACTTCACATTCTTTCATCACTTTATCCAGATTCGGAATACCGTAAGATGCCACGCGCTGTTCGTAGATCTTCTTTTCCAACACAGAATTCACCATTTGCTCAAGCTCCACCGACACCTCTTTTCGGGAATATATTCTTGAAGCTGTCTCGTTCTTCGACAAATCATCCCATATGGAAAGTACAGCATAGACATCGCTTTGCTCATCTCTGTAAGACTTTTGCATCTTATCGCTATTGACAAAGCTAAAACTCTCATTGTCGTGAAACAACGGCGCATAAATTCCAGTACGGTCTATTATTACCACTTTTTGTTGTTCATCGCTTTTCAAAGAAGACAGAGCAACCGGAACTATTACCACAGCCGCAAACAAAAACGGCATCAACACCGTAAGGAGAACAAAAGACCGTTTTTTCACACGATAAAGAAATTCTCTCCTTATTATTATTCCTATTTTTTTCATTTAATATAATTTGTTGTACACGCACACTACTATGCAAAGATACCAAAAGCAGGCATATTATATTGTACGTATCAACTATAGTTTTCACAAAACAACATCTCCTTCACACTTTATGCGCATAATATTCACATATATTTCCTTTATCGACACACAAAAGACAAGATTTAAGGCTATTTTTCGTTCGGAATAAGTCTATGTTTATCAGCATATTAATAAAGAAGAAAAATACAAGCCATATATTTTAAAACAAAAGGCACTTATTTTAAAATACGAGCCATGTATTTTCAATTATGTGGCTCGTATTTTTTTCGGTTTCCCATTTGCACTTATGCAAGATATGCATATAACATTCATGATATTCACTAAAAATACGAGTAATAACATTTAATTCCATTACAAACAGCCACATTTTTTATCAAAGACACAAAAAAAAAATGCCGTTTAATCACATTTTTGCGCTAAAAAACTAAATATGTTATGTTTATACTGCTATACAAGCCCTAAACCGTACACTTTTGCACAACAAAAGGTGTATCACGTCATCTTTTTTTCGCCGTAAAATTTGGTTGGTATTATAAAAAGCACTACTTTTGCATCGCATTTGGAGAAATGCACTGTACGAAATAATGCGGCAATAGCTCAGTTGGTAGAGCGCAACCTTGCCAAGGTTGAGGTCGCGAGTCCGAGTCTCGTTTGCCGCTCACAATTTATTGAACAAAGGAAGCCCAGGTGGCGGAATGGTAGACGCGCTAGTTTCAGGTACTAGTGTTAGAAATGACGTGCAGGTTCGAGTCCTGTTCTGGGCACCTGGTAGTTCCTTAATATTCGGAGAGATGGCGGAATTGGTAGACGCGCTACTTTGAGGGGGTAGTGACAATTGTGTCGTGGGAGTTCGAGTCTCCTTCTCTTCACACCGAATAGCGTGCGGCAATAGCTCAGTTGGTAGAGCGCAACCTTGCCAAGGTTGAGGTCGCGAGTCCGAGTCTCGTTTGCCGCTCCTAATTTGAAAAGGAAAAAACATTGCTATTGAAAATGTTTTATCTTTCGAAGATTAGGTTATGTTTATTTTTTATTTCAACAACAACTTATGAATTTATATTTAAGATATTTCAATCAGGAAACTCTTGTACATAGCGTAGAAGATGCTTACGAATTTCTTGCTTCCATACCCGATGTGCACATTGACAATGCAATGAAAAAGGATTTGAAAGCCTTTGCCGAAAGTACGGTTGTGTATCCCAAAAGATACAAAATCATGCCTAAGGTTTACTTCATTGTCATTAAAACCACGGCAGAAACGATGGAAGAATTCAAAGCCAATAACAAGAAAGGGCAACAAAGCGTAAGCAGTCAAATAAAGAACGAACGCCAAATGGAATTGAACGAGGAGAAACCTGGATGGTACGAAGGTTCTCTGACTTTCAAGCGCGTAATTCCCATTCCCGGAACCGGCAAATTCCAATATCGCGACACATTGTTTGTTGCTCAAGTAAAAGCAGCGAATCCCCAAGAGTGTTATTCACGAATAATTCAGCATCTGCGCAATCGTCAGGACGTGGATTTGCGTTCTCAGTTCCCTTCTGCAAAAGGCAAGAACTTCAGCTACAAATATCTTGGCGAGAATCCTGTATTGGGAACACCCGAAAAATAAAAGTTCAATAGTAATATAAAACAAAACTCGTTGCACTTGGTTTTAACCGTATTGTGCAACGAGTTTTGTTTTTCTGTAATAACACCTACCGATTATTTCGTAACTTCGGCATTTTCTATAAAGAGTTCTTTCTTGCAGCCTTTTATTATATTATTGCGTACTTTTACTTTTCGGGCATTACTTACAAGAATGCCGCACTCGCTTTCAGTACACGAAGTTATTTCGTTGCCTTCTATTACAATATTCTCATGAAGTTTTGCATTCTTCACATCGTCTGCAATAATATTCAACGCAATTCCCGCGCCGTGATAATCGCCGTTAACGGCACAATTCATAATTTTGTTGTTACGAATAACGACATTCTTGCTGTGCCAACCCTCTTTCCAATTAGCTTCACTACTTAGCGCAATAGCCGAATGCGTCAAGCCTCGGAATACATTGTTTTGTATTAAAGCTCCTCCTGTTGTTTTCAGCAATATTCCGCGCGCCATATGTCCCCAATCCACACAATTTTGAAAAACGACATGTGGCATCAACGTGGAATTGATGAAATAATAATCTTTGAAGTTTGCAGGAAGCTTTCCGTCAACCTCAATACTAAAAGGAACTTCTTTTTCTTTATGTTCAACGCTCCTTACCTTGAAATTGCCGACAGGAACCAAATCCGCAATCCTTACAAGTGTCATAACATCCCCTACCCTTGGTAAATCTGACATTTGAGCATGAGTAAACGTAGGAGCTTTTAATTCAAGCGTAACCATGTTTCCTTCCACGGCTGTTATATCGTGATAATAACCATGTACATTCGTGGCATCATCTCCCTCTCCGTAAAAAGTGCAATGATCAAACGTTATTTTCCCTTCGCAGGCAGCAAAATGCGTAGCGTCCGTATTGGTGCTGAACTTGAAACCTCTTGCAGGAACAACGTTCAGATGATTCATTGTTACGGTATTTGTATGGAATCCTACAATGCCCATTCCGCAGTTGCCGTTTATCGTTACATTATCAAGAGTAGTGTTCACACTTTCGTGAATGAATATCGCAGGACGATAGTGAAATGTATGTGGCGCGCCTACTGTTGCTCCAACAAGATACTTTGGTAATTGTCCCTTAAACCGTACCGTATTCGGGGCAACCACTGCTTCGCGATTCATTCCATGTGTATCGCGATAATGACCGTCTATTTTATTGTCCCATATATTTACACGGGGAAAAGGTGTACCCATCGTAATTTCGCGTGCAGGTTTATCGAAATAAACGGTATAGTTATCATTTTGTATGTCGGTTATTATCCCTTCCGACATTGGTTTTCGCAAAAAATCTATGCAAAGTCCTTTGATTTTGAAATTGTTTGTCTTTTCTAAGGATACACCTTCCATCCAACCGTCAAGAAGTAATGTAGCTCCGTTTGCCATTATCGTAGCATTTTTTGCCCCTGTAAAATCAAGTCCTCGCACATAGTCGTGATAAGGAATGAACATTTTCCTCTCGGGATTCTGACCATAGGCTCCGGACATTACCGTATTTTCCAATTCCACCGCTTTATCATCGTGCAAGATATAAGTACCAGGGGAAAAGACTAGGACTGTTCCTTCGTTGTTACGAACATATTCCGCAGCTTTACGCAACGCAACGGCATCATCTTTATTATCGTTTGGTATTGCTCCGAAATCTGATACGAAAACCGTTTTTTGCGCATAGCTACTCACACACATTCCAATAAACATGAAACATGCAATAAAAAACCTATTTATCATATCCTCGATTCTTTATTTGTCTAACCTCGTAACGACTATTTAATACCGATATAGTTTTGAGTCTGTAAAGACAATCTCCAACGAGGATCTTTCAAACATACATTTACTGTGGCATGGGTTATTTCTCCATCATTCTTTACATCTCCACTTGAACACGGTTGCAGGAAATAATGCTTTGCCTTTATTGCAAAATATTTCTCCAAAGGCTGCCCTTCATAAATAACTTTCAATTCATCGCACTCTTTTAACTTCGGATTCAATGACTTGGGCGACATTGTTATCCAATCTATGTTTTCAGGCAACTCATTTGTGCCATTCGTTTCTATTTGTACATAATATCCTTCGGCATGAAGCATTTGCAATAGTTCCTCATCTGTTTGCAAAGAAGGCTCTCCACCTGTAAGAACCACATGTTTGGCAGGATACTGTGCAAGTGTCATTTCCAAATCTCCTAATGTCATTTCCAAACTTTCCTTAAAGTCCGTGTCGCAAAAATCACATCTTAAATTACATTCTGCAAAACGTATAAAAATGGCAGGAACACCAGTATAAAACCCTTCACCTTGGAGAGTATAGAAAATATCGTTTACCTTATAGAATTTACTCATATTTATCTTATTTCAAAATGCCACATCTTTTGCAGAGTCCTTAATATAACAAGCAACATTACCCTCGGTTTCTTGAAATGTTACTTTATAACACTTATCAATACTCTCGCATATATATTTTGCCAGATTTTCTGCAGTCGGATTAAACGTAACAATATCGTTTACCACACGATGATCAAGCATATCCTCTACAATGTTTTTTATTTTTTTGAAATCAACAACCATCCCGCTTTCGTTCAACTTTTCCGAACAGCAATAAACAGTTATTATCGCATTATGACCATGAAGACGTGTACACTTGCTTTCATAGGGCAAAGTAAGTTGATGCGCCATGGCAACTTCCAAACGTTTCTTTACGTAATACATTTTGATATTTCCTTGTTATACTACTTAAAGAAACAAATTTATGAAATAAATCTCGATTCCAATGTAAGAACACAAGAAAAAGGCATCATACCACATTTGTAATAAGAGGTATGATATACACAAAAAGAAACTTTAAGGACGTATTTGACCGTCTCCGCGAATAACCCACTTATACGTAGTTAATTCTTCAAGTCCCATAGGTCCTCTTGCATGTAATTTTTGAGTAGAAATGCCTATCTCTGCTCCTAATCCGAATTGCGCCCCATCCGAAAAAGAAGTTGGAGCATTAAGATATACACAAGCCGCATCCACAGCCGATAAAAAGAAATCTCCTCTGTTTTTATCTTCCGTTATTATAGATTCACTATGACCCGACCCGTAAAGACGTATATGCTCAACCGCCTCTTCTACCCCATTAACAGTTTTCACAGACATTGCATAATCAAGATATTCTTTACCATAGCTATCAGAAGCAACATGGTGAAGCAGAGAATCATTGTACTTTCCTTTTAGAGCATGATAAGCCTGTTCGTCCGCATAAATAACAACGTCCTTATCCTCCATAGGTTTGCACAAATCTGCTAAGTCTCGCAATCTTGACTCATCTATAAGTAAACAATCCAAAGCATTGCAAACACTGACACGTCTCGTTTTGGCATTATATATTATAGCAGCCGCTTTATTCTTGTCTCCATACTTATCCATATATATATGACAAGTTCCGGCTCCTGTTTCTATTACATTTACCGTGGCGTTGTGTCTTACATAATCAATAAGTCCCCTACCACCACGAGGGATAATCAAATCCACATACTTTTCCGCCTTTAGCAATTCCGCAGTTACTTCATGCGAAGACGGAAGAAGAGTTACGGCATTTGCAAGAACTCCGTTCTTTTCCAGAGCTTCGTGAATCAAAGAAACAATAGCCTGATTAGAATTGTCTGCATTATGGCTGCCCTTTAGCACACAAACGTTACCCGACTTCAAACATATCGCAGAAACATCAAAAGTAACATTTGGTCTTGCCTCATATATAATTCCTATTACTCCAAACGGAACGCTTATTTTGGAAATATCGAGACCATTTGGACGAACCTCACGAGATAAAACCCTGTTTAGCGGCGAAGGTAATTCTACCAGCTTTCTTATTTGCGACGAAATATCATCCAAACGTTTGTTTGTAAGCTCAAGCCTATCATAAAGAGGATTTTTCTTGTCCATAAGAGCAAGGTCTTTTTCATTCTCTTTTAAAAGAAAAGATTGATTTGAATCACATAAATCGGCAATATCTAAAAGTATTTTGTTTATAACATCCGGAGACAACATCTTAAGTTGTTCCGAAGCATTCTTTGCTTTTTCAAGTAGTTCGGCTATCATCATTTATTTGGAATAAAATGTGTAGAGGGAGTTTCTGATGGTCTTTGTAGTAAATCACAAATTATATTTCTTCGTCTTCCGTTGGCAATAAAAGTTTCTATTCCACTCTCTGACGATTTAACAGCAATGCTTTCTTTTGAAAGCATTCCGCCACGACCTCTTGAGGATTTCTTTTTCTGTATATATTTTTCAACGTCATCGCCATTCCGTACCTCGCGAATCAGATTTTTGGAATCAAGTGTTCCGTCTTCTTTTGTTCCGAATATACCATCTACATTTGTTAGAAGCATAAGCATATTGGCATTCATCATTTTTGCTACAAGTCCCGCAAGTTCGTCATTATCCGTAAACATCAATTCGGTTATGGCTATAGTATCATTTTCGTTGATAATCGGAATTATTCTGTTACGAAGCATTACATTCATACAATTATACTGATTAGCCATTTGCTTTTTACCTGACAAACTTTCCTTTGTTGTCAAAACCTGCCCCACCGTTATCCCATGTTCACGAAACAAAGTATAATATAGGTCTATTAGTTTTGCCTGCCCTACAGCCGAAAACAATTGTCTTTGGTCAAGACTGTCAAGCTCTTCCTTGTTTTCATGAATCAAACTTCTTCCACACGCCACAGCACCGGAACTTACTATTATTACTTCGTTATCGGAATTATATACTTCAGCTATCTGATCAACCAAAGAAGACATTTGGGTAATATCAAGATTACCGTCGTGCCGCGTAATTACGTTTGTCCCTATTTTTACTACAATTCTCTTCATACAGATGCTTTCAATGCTTTGATTACTGCTGTGGTAAATCCATTTTCTTCTAATGCGTTAAGTCCTTTTATTGTCAATCCGCCGGGAGTTGTAACCTTGTCTATCTCTGCCTCCGGATGATTTCCTGATTTTTCAAGTAATTTGGCAGCACCAACAATTGTCTGCTCTATTATTTCAAGAGCTTTTGCAGGCTTTAAGCCAAGCTCTATGGCTCCTTCCATATTTGCTCTCACATATCTCATTGCATAGGCAATACCACACGAAGCAAGTGCCATGCAAGCCGGTATTTTCTTTTCTTCTACGAGCATTACTCTTCCCATTTTTCCAAACAAAGAGACGACCTCTGCGAGTTCACTTTCTTCTGCATTGCTATGAGCTATAAAGGTCATACTTTCTCCTATGCTTATAGCCGTATTAGGAATTACATAATAAACAGGCATACACGTATCATTAAGCCATGACAAGATTTTCTCCGTGCCTATACCGGCAGCAATTGATACTAATTGCTTGTCTGAATTCAAACATGTTTTTATTTCAGACACCACAGTTTGCATCACCCACGGCTTTACAGCAAGAATTATAATATCTCCCCACGTGGCAGCTTCGCAGTTATCTGTTGTTACAGAAACACCCGGAAGAATCCTCTTCAGAGTTTCCAATTTTCCTTTGGTGGGGTTTGAAACTTTTAATTCTATATTTTTATCTTTTGCCAATCCGCAGGCTATAGCCATGCCCATATTTCCTGCGCCTATTATTGAAATTCTCATGCTTTTATAACTTAACTACAAGACAAAGGTAAAGATTTTAGCCAAACAAAGGTTTATTTGTTTTTGTTTTATGCCTATTTGTCGAATATCTGCTTCGCATTTGCAATCTTCTTTCACACTGCATTTGTTTATTGGCTTCCGCAGTTTACTTTTTGCTCTACCTTTCACTTTGGTAATACAGTTATTATGGCTAATTTTGCTACATACATAAAAATTGTTGCTTACCATTATGCAAACAGAAAATAATTTGTCATTCCTTGACTTAGTAAAAAAGCGGAGAACCATCAGAAAGTTCACAGAGCAAGCTTTAACTCAGGAAGAAGTTGTTGATTTGATGAAAGTTCCGCTTTTAGCACCAAGTTCAAGAAACAGACAACCACTGCAATATATACTTGTAGATAACAAAGACGATTTATCCCGCCTTTCAGAATGCAAACCTTCGGGAGCACAACCTTTGAAGCATGCCGCACTTGCCGTAGTAGTTTTAGCAGATTCAAACCTTTCCGACACATGGATTGAAGACGCATCAATCGCTTCAAGCATGATTCTCCTGCAAGCTCAAGCTCTGAATCTCGGAGCTTGCTGGATACAAATAAGACTTCGCTCTTTCCCCGACGGAACAAGTGCAGAAGAAATAGTAAGAAGCATATTAAATATTCCCGACGATATAAACGTTCTTTCAATCATTGCTATCGGACACAAAGCCGCAGAGCTTCCTGCCTATAATGACGAAGATTTGAAATGGGAGAAAGTTCATGTTGACAAATTTTGAGCCATGAACCAATGTAAAACCTTTTTTATGATTGGTGCAGGTAATGTTGCCTGGCATCTTTCGCAAGCTCTAAAAAAAGCGAATTATATTCCCATAGGTGTTTATAGTCGCCATAAAACTAAAGCAGAAGCATTGGCAGAAGTACTAAATTGCCGTGCTTTCGACAGTTTGGATAATATAATCGAACCGGCAGATTTGTTTTTTATTTCAGTAAAAGACGATGCCATCGCCGATGTCTTTGAAAAGATACGTATTCATGCAAAACACTCCTTAATTGTTCATACAGCAGGGAGTGTTTCCATAGATATATTCAAAGACAAAACCGATAACTACGGAGTACTCTACCCTCTTCAATCTTTCAGCATAAAACGCAAACTGGATTTTAGCAACGTTCCCCTTTTTGTCGAGGGCAACAATGCAGAAACGACTTCACTGCTACTTAACGTGGCAGAAAACATATCTAGACACAAAGCTACAATCTTAGATTCGGAACACAGAAAAAAGATGCACCTCGCCGCAGTCTTTGCATCTAATTTTACAAACCATTGTTATGCTTGCGCCAAACAACTGTTGAACGAATCAGGAGTAAGTTTTGATGCCATGTTACCATTGATTGATGAAACTTGCAGAAAAACACACGACTTATCGCCCGAAGAAGCACAAACAGGACCTGCCGTGAGATATGACAAAAACGTTATGGCAATGCAAGAAAGCATGTTGCAAGGTGCCAAACTTGATATATACCGCTGCATGAGCCGCAGCATACATGAAACCGCAATAAAAATAGAAGATAAAAATGATAAACTACGATTTGAACAAAATCAAAGCACTCGTATTTGACGTTGACGGCGTACTAAGCAGGCAAACTATTAATCTTGATGCCTCAGGAGAACCGGCACGAACCGTGAACACAAAAGATGGATATGCTCTTCAATACGCAGTGAAGCAAGGGCTAAAAATCGCAATAATTACCGGTGCACGCACAGAATCAATTAAAATAAGATACAACAAACTCGGCATTGAAGATGTTTTTCTTGCTGCACAGATTAAAATAGATATTTTCCAAGATTGGGCAAAAAAGAACAATCTCAAGCCGGAAGAAATATTATATATGGGCGACGACATTCCCGATTATGAAATAATGCAAATCACAGGGTGCCCCTGTTGCCCGGCAGATGCCGTGGTGGAAATAAAGCAAATCTCTAAATACATATCATGTCATACAGGCGGAGACGGATGCGTGAGAGATGTTGTGGAAACTGTGATGCGTGCACAAGGCAAATGGATGTTTGACAAAAAAGCTTTCGGATGGTAACGCCCTTTGACAATCTAAAAAAATATTCAGTCATACTTGCCAGTGGCTCTCCCCGTCGCAAGGAACTACTTTCCGCCATAGGAATAGACTATGAGGTAAAGGTTATAAAAGGCATTGATGAAAGTTATCCAACAGACATGGATGCAGTGGAAATACCGCAATTCATTTCACGCCAAAAAGCCGCAGCTTATAAAAAAGATATGTCCGGCAACGAACTTATTATAACGGCAGACACCGTGGTTTCGGTAGAAAATAAAATATTAGGCAAACCCCAAGACAAGGAAGAAGCCGTAAAAATGTTGAATCTTCTTTCGGGCAGGAAACACCAAGTGATAACAGGAGTAACAGTCTTGTCAAAGGAACGGGAAGAAACTTTCGCAGCTGTCAGTCATGTAACCATAGCACCACTGTCTGAAAAAGAGATAGACTATTACATCGAAAAATACCAACCGTATGACAAAGCCGGAGCTTATGGTATTCAGGAATGGATAGGGATGATTGGTGTTACGGAAATAGAGGGAAGTTTTTTTAACGTAATGGGACTCCCGGTACAAAGACTATATTCTCTGCTGAAAACGTTCTGAGATTGTCTGTCATCGAAAGAAACAGAAGCAAAAAATCAAGGCATTTTTGCAGACTTTATAACTCCCTAATTTTCCGACTTTTGAACAGAGCAAAAATACAAGGCACATATTTTAAAATAAGTGCCTTGTATTTTAAAATATATGGCTTGTATTTTAAAACATTCCCTATATATTATTTTTCGTCATTATATACCGCATTCGGCACATAGGATATATGATAAACAAAGCCGCGCTTCATATATAATGTATCACATTAAATACAAGCACATTTTCTTTTAATTCTTAAGCATTTATACCATATCATTACCTAACTGCTTATTCTACGTTTCTTTTATATGGCTTACTTCTTTATATTTAGCCCGTATATATAAAAAAGTGTCAGGACTAATTTATTGTCCTGACACTCGTTATGTATTTTTTATTTCGCTCGAAAATTACTCGCCTTTTTCCATCTTAGCTTTCAATGCTGCAAGTGTGTCATTGTCGCCGAGAGAGTTGGCAGCAGCCTGATTCTTTATCTGAACATTGTCATCTTTCTTTGGAGCTTTTACATTGTTATGCTGTTTCTCCTCGTGTGCATTCTCTTCGAATGTACGGCTGTGAGAAAGAATAATACGGTGGCTGTCTTTGTTGAATTCTATAACCTTGAACGGAAGTTTCTCGTTAAGCTTAGCCTTTGAGCCGTCTTCTTTGGTGAGATGTTTAGGAGTTACGAAACCTTCAACACCATATTCGAGCTGAACGGTAGCACCTTTGTCCATGAGATTTACAATTGTTCCTTCGTGAACAGAACCTACGGTGAACACTGTCTCAAACACATCCCAAGGATTGTCTTCAAGCTGCTTGTGTCCAAGGCTAAGACGACGATTTTCTGTATCTATTTCAAGAACAACAACATCTATGTCCGCACCAATCTGAGTAAACTCTGACGGATGTTTGATCTTCTTTGTCCATGAAAGATCTGAAATATGTATAAGACCGTCTATGCCTTCTTCGAGTTCAACAAACACACCGAAATTGGTGAAGTTGCGAACTTTTGCAGTATGCTTGCTTCCTACAGGATACTTTGCTTCGATATCTTTCCAAGGATCCTCCTTGAGTTGTTTCAAGCCGAGAGACATTTTACGTTCCTCGCGATTAAGCGAAAGAATAACAGCCTCTACTTCATCACCGACCTTGAGGAAATCCTGTGCAGAACGAAGATGTTGACTCCAACTCATTTCACTTACGTGAATAAGTCCTTCAACACCCGGAGCTATCTCTACAAATGCACCATAATCTGCAAGAACTATAACCTTACCCTTTACATGATCGCCAACTTTGAGGTTTTCGTCAAGAGAATCCCAAGGATGCGGAGTGAGTTGCTTCAAACCGAGAGCAATACGCTTCTTCTCATCATCAAAGTCAAGGATAACAACATTGAGTTTCTGACCGATTTCAACGAAATCATGGGGATCGTTAACGCGACCCCAGGAAAGATCTGTGATATGTATTAAACCGTCAACACCACCCAAGTCAATGAATACGCCGTACGAGGTAATATTCTTAACAATACCCTCGAGTACCTGACCTTTCTGGAGTTTGCTGATGATTTCTTTCTTCTGGGCTTCGAGTTCTGCCTCGATAAGTGCCTTATGTGAAACTATAACGTTACGATATTCCTGATTGATTTTAACAACTTGGAATTCCATTGTCTTTCCAACAAATACATCGTAGTCGCGAATAGGTTTCACGTCAATTTGCGAGCCGGGCAAGAATGCTTCGATGCCGAATACATCTACGATCATGCCGCCTTTGGTACGACTCTTAATATAGCCTTGTATAACTTCTTTGTCATCGAGAGCCTGATTAACGCGATCCCAGGCCTTGAGAGCACGAGCTTTCTTATGAGAAAGAAGAAGCTGACCTTTCTTATCCTCCAAACTTTCTATATAAACTTCTACTACATCACCAACTTTTACATCGGGATTGTAACGAAAGTCGCTGATGGGAATTACGCCGTCGCTTTTGTAACCTATATCTACAATAGCCTGACGTTTGTCAAGAGCAATAATTTTGCCTTCTACAACTTCGTGCTCACTAACCTTGTTTAGTGTCTGGTCGTAGGCTTTCTCTTGGTCTTCTTTCTGAGCGGCGGTTTCTACCGTGCCGTTCTCATAGGCATCCCAATCGAAGTTTTCGAGCGGAGTGTTTTTGATTTCTTCCATTTGTTTTGTTTGTTGTTTATTAAACATGTTAGACTTTATGTTTTGCATCTCGCATGGCTTAATGCGCTCGCAAAGTTAGGCATTTTATTTCATATCATTCATATTATCAATAGTTTTTTGTGCTTCACAGGAATATATTTCACGCAAAAATTACTTGTTTTATGCGATATCCGCCGAATATGCTAACTTTGCGTTATCAAAAAAGGCATTTCAAGCGTGTTTCGATACATTATATATATACTGTTGTTTGCAGCCATACTTTCCTGTGGCGGTAAGAACGACAATGTGCAACAGAAAAAGCAAGAAGCTACGAATCAAAACACGCACTATGATCTTGACGAGATAGAAGAATCGGGCGAAATCATAGCTGTTACAATGTACGGGCGCAATACTTATTACGATTATCACGGTAAAGAAACTGGTATCGCCTATGAAATGCTTCAAAATTTCGCAAAAGGCGAAGGCATGGGCGTAAGAGTGGAAACGGCAAGCGACACGGCTGCTATGATAAAGATGTTGAAATCTGGCGAAGCCGACATCATTCTATCGCCTCTGACAAAGAAATTCGCTGACACACATAAATTAATAATATGCGGCATGGGCAAGCCCAAAGGTGCCGATGCTTTCGGATGGGCAGTGAGAAAAGACCAACCGGAACTTGCCGCTGCTCTAAACTCTTGGTACAAGCCCGGCATGGAAAAGTACATAAACAAAAAAGAGAGCGGCAGTTTCGGCATTACAATGGTGAAACGCCACGTCAGAGCCCCATATATTTCCCGTAGCAAGGGCATTATTTCACAATACGATGCAGAGTTCATGAAAGGCAGTCGCCACATTGGTTGGGACTGGCGGCTTATAGCGGCGCAATGTTATCAGGAATCAGGATTCGACCCCAATGCCGTTTCATGGGCAGGTGCGAAAGGACTTATGCAAATCATTCCGTCCACGGCGGCAAGCCTCGGAATAAAAAACATTTACGATCCTAAGGAAAACATTGACGCAGGGTGCCGCTATTTGAAAAGATTGCATGGAAGTTTCAATGATGTCAGAAACCGCATTGACAGGATTCGTTTTGTTCTTGCGGCATATAACGGAGGACCGCGCCATATTCGTGATGCCATGAACCTTGCAAAGAAATATGGGAAGTCGCCTACAAGTTACAACGATGTGAGTTTCTTTATCCGAAATCTTGACAAACCACAATATTATAACGATCCCGTGGTTAAATACGGCTTTATGATTGGCAGTGAAACCTATAATTATGTCGAATCTATCATGCTTCGTTGGGGAAAATACAGAGGCGGAAAAGCAGTTGCCACATTAACCGACAACGTGTCAATATCGCCGTTTACGCCACAGCAATCTCACCATCGAAACAGGTTTACCGGCGGAAAACACGAGATAATAAATTTGAAAGATTCCATATAGAAACTTCTATTCGTCTCGTTACGAAATTACTGACGGAATAGTAAGCCGCCTCAAGCCATCTACTTCTTTTCATACTCAAAGTTGCATTTATAAATATGCAAAAAGACACTCTTTCCGAGTGCATAAAACCCTTTTTGTAAAGCATTGAATTACACACATATACAACAGTCCAAAATACAAGGCACTTATTTTAAAACATAAGACACATATTTTAAAATATATGCCTTGTATTTTTTGTTAAGTGCCTTATATGTTTTCCAAGGTCTGCATATTGCTCTGATTATATGCATAGTCGCATTCACTTCGGAAGCATCCACGAGCCACAAAAACATAACAAAAACATGCAAACTGCTTTATATAACATGTTATTTTTGTAATTTTACACAGAAAACAAATCAAAAAGAAACAGATGAAAAAGATATTCTCATTTATGAGCATGGTCTTCGCCATAACATTAAGTATCCATGCCAACTATCAGCCCAAGTTTTCCACCGCCGGCTTTTTCCAGTTATCCAATACGGGACGCGAAGTTTTCTCTATGAATCCAGCATGGAGAATGCACAAAGGTCATGTGGAAGGTGCCGAGAAAGAAGATTTCAACGACAAAGACTGGAAAGTTTGTTCGCTTCCCGATGGCACGGAATTGCTGCCAAGCGAAGGAAGCGGCTGTGTAAATTTTCAAGGAGAAACGTGGTACAGAAAACATTTCAAGCCTCAAGATTCATGGCGTGGGAGCCGTCTCTCTTTGTATTTCGAAGCCATAATGGGAAAATCGAAAGTATGGATAAACGGAAAGCTTCTTAAGGAACAAAAAGGAGGTTATCTGCCTGTAATAATCGATGTAACAAACGAATTGAAATACAATGAGGACAACGTAATTACAGTTGTTTCCGACAATAGCGATGATGCCTCATATCCTCCCGGAAAATTTCAGGACGTTCTCGATTTCACTTATGCGGGAGGCATATATCGCGACTGCTGGCTGGTAAAGCATGGCAGCGTTTTCATTACCGATCCGAATGAAGAAGACATTGTTGCCGGAGGCGGACTGTTTGTTGCTTACGACAATGTATCCGAAAAATCCGCAGACATAATACTAAACGCCAATATACGCAATGCTGCCGCAAAAAATTTCAAAGGCAAAGTACAATATGAGCTTATAGACAAAACGGGAAACAAAGTTGCTTCATTCGCAATGCCTTTGGCTATTAATTCCGGAAGTTCTCAGACGGTTTCTACCAAACGCACCGTGAAAAAAGCACATTTATGGTCACCCGATGACCCGTATCTTTACAAACTGAACGTACTCGTTAAAGACAACAAAGGGAAAACCGTTGACGGATTCTATCAAAGAATAGGAATAAGGAGTTTTGAGTTTAAGGGAGCCGAAGGTTTTTGGCTTAACGGCAAACCTTACCCCGAGCCTCTCATAGGAGCAAACCGCCACCAAGACTATGCCGTTATAGGAAATGCCTTGTCAAACAGTCTGCATTGGCGTGACGCAAAAAAACTTCGCGATGCAGGATTGCGCGTAATACGAAACGCACATTATCCACAGGACCCTGCGTTCATGGATGCCTGTGATGAACTGGGCTTGTTTGTTATTATAAACACACCCGGCTGGCAATTTTGGAACAACGAGCCACAATTCGCAAACTATGTGTATCGCGACATACGCAACATGGTACGCAGAGACCGCAATCGCCCATCTGTATGGCTTTGGGAACCGATTCTGAACGAAACATGGTATCCCGATGATTTCGCAAAAAAGGTAAAGGACATAGTACATGAGGAATACCCATACTCTTCCTGCTATTGTGCCTGCGACCTTACCGCTAACGGCAACGAAAACTACGACATACAGTTCACACATCCCATAGGCGGCGAAGCAGAATACTCCATAAAAAAATTAGACCCCAAGAAAACATACTTTACACGCGAATGGGGAGATAATCCTGACGATTGGAACGCACAAAATTCCCCAAGCCGTGTAAGTCGTGCCTGGGGAGAAGTGCCAATGCTCGTTCAGGCTGAAACTTACGCCCATTTGGATTATCCATATACTACATACGACGTTTTATATAGCTTAAGCCGCCAACATGTAGGCGGATGTTTGTGGCATTCTTTCGATCATCAGCGCGGATATCACCCCGATCCTTTCTACGGAGGCATCATGGATTATTTTCGTCAGCCTAAACTTTCCTATTATATGTTTTGTGCACAAAGATCTCCACAAAAGAATGAAAATCTTATAGCAGAAAGCGGTCCCATGGTCTATATTGCCAATTCGCTTACCCCGTTCTCTCCGTCCGACATCACTGTTTACAGCAACTGCGACGAAGTAAGGTTAACTTATGCCGCAAAAGGAAAGACATACAATTATGTTAAGAAGAAAGATTCCAAAGGCATGCCCTCGCCTATCATAGTTTTCAAGGACGTTTTCCATTTTGTTGACGACAAGACGCTTGCCATGAACAACAAAGCTGGAGAATCTTATTTACTTGCGGAAGGAATTATTGACGGTAAGGTTGTTGCCACGCACAAAGTCAGACCCGCACGCCGTCCTACGAAACTTGTACTCAACGCCGACAATGAAGGCATGGAAATGATTGCAGACGGTTCTGATCTTATGACGATTGTTGCTTCCGTTAGCGATGATTACGGCACAATTAAACGTTTAAGCAATCAAAAGGTTATATTCAACATCGAAGGTCCCGGTACTTTGGTAACGGAAGAAGGCACATTTACCAATCCTCGCGACGTGCAATGGGGCACAGCACCTATCATAGTCCGCAGCACAACAGAACCGGGCACAATAAAAATTCGTGCGTCGGTTGTTTGGAAAGGAAAAGCTACTCCAATAGACGGAACGATAGAAATAAAAACCGTAAAGCCGAGCGTTCCATTGGTTATGGACGAAAACGAATTGAAAGCAATGCCAAAGACACCAGTTCAAAAAACTCACGGAACAGTTGACAACGATGACAATTCCGTTTCAAAAGAACGTTTGAAAGAAGTTGAGAAGCAGCAACACGACTTTATGTAAAATTAGTTCCACATCGATAAAAATACAAACGATACAATTTTCTGATTCAAAGCCTCATTATCCACTTCTTGACGGATTGAGAGGCGTGGCAGCCTTTCTTGTTGTGTGGTATCACATTTTTGAAGGTTTTCAATTTGCCGGTGGTAAACCGACAATAGATTTCATAAACCACAGTTATCTTGCCGTAGATTTTTTCTTCATCCTTTCCGGTTTTGTAATAGGATATGCTTACGATGATCGCTGGGGAAAAACGCTTACATTAGGTGGTTTCTTCCGCCGTCGCCTCATACGACTCCACCCAATGGTTGTAATGGGAGCAACAATCGGTCTTATATCTTTTCTTTTAACAGGAATGGAACGCTGGGACGGGACAACATCAACATTATCCATGACTTTCCTTGCATTTATATGCTCATGTCTCATGATTCCCGCATTGCCGGGAATGCCGCGTGAAGTACGTGGCAACGGAGAAATGTTCCCTCTCAACGGACCTTGCAGGTCGCTGTTCTTTGAATATTTAGGCAACATTATATATGCTTTTATAATCAGAAAACTTCCCACAAAAATCCTTGCTTTTCTTTCATTTCTGTTGTGTTGTGCCCTTGCATGGTTTGCCATAACCAATCAATCGGGTTACGGGTCCATTGGCGTGGGTTGGACAATTGACAGTGTAAATGTCATAGGCGGTTCACTGCGCATGCTATGCCCGTTCACAATGGGCATACTCCTTTCGCGTGTTTTCAAACCCGCTTCTAATGCACGTGCAGCCTTTTGAATCTGTGCAATTGTACTGCTCGTTTTGTTCCATGTACCGTTCATCGCCGGCGACACGAACTTCTGTTGGAACGGAGTGTTTGAAGCTGTGTGTATCATTGGGATATTTCCTTTGATTGTATGGTTTGCGGCTTCGGGAAAAACCACAGATGCAGTTTCGACTAAGGTATGCCGTTTCCTCGGAGACATATCTTTTCCACTATATATAGTACACTATCCGCTGATGTACGCTTTTTACATGTGGATGATAAAAACAAAACAATACACATTTGCCGAAACATGGCATGTAGCCGTTGGCGTGGTGATTGCAAGCATAATTCTTGCATGGTTGTGCCTGCGTTTCTATGACATGCCCATTAGAAAATGGCTTACAAGCAAAACAAAAAGTTGTAAATCCAAAAATAAAACAGAGCGAATCCGCTTACAAACATATACTTGCAGAAAAACTCCTTTGCATTGCAGTTTGTAATTTGGAGCACTGCACGTATTCTTGACAATAATGCATGTTTTCCCGCTTTTGAAAGTTATTGTATTTCAGAGATATAAAACAGTCAAAAATACAAGGCATATATTTTAAAATATAAGGCACATATTTTGAAATATGTGCCTTGTGTTTTTTTGTAAATGCCTTATGTTTTTTGATAGTCCGCAAATCGTATAAAAATCGAAAGACCAACTTACGATTTCAAACCGTCAAATAATTTTCTTTTTCTGTTTTAATACAACTATCAACAAAGAGATTCTATTTCTTTTACGAATCGTTCTCCCAAATCCTGTGCCTCTTTTGCTGTATGCGCCTCGCTGTAAACACGAATTATGGGTTCAGTATTGCTCTTTCTTAAATGTACCCACTTATCTTCAAAGTCTATTTTCACTCCGTCTATTGTGGTTACATTATCTCCCTGGTATTTTTCCTTCATCTTCGCAAGAATTGCATCCGGATTGCTGCCTTCTTTCAAATCAATCCTGTTCTTTGCCATTTCATAATGCGGATACATGTTGCGAATTTCCGAAATTCTCTTGCCGAGTTTGGCAAAATACGTAAGTAATAGTGCTATCCCCACCAAAGCATCGCGTCCGTAATGAGCAGCAGGGTAAATGACTCCGCCATTTCCTTCGCCGCCTATCACAGCACCCACTTCTTTCATCTTGGTAACGACATTCACTTCACCAACCGCCGAAGGCGTATATTTACATCCGTATTTTTCGGTAACATCTCTTAATGCGCGTGTGGAAGACAGGTTTGAAACCGTATTTCCCGAGGTGTTCTGCAAAATATAATCAGCCACCGTTACCAATGTATATTCCTCGCCATACATCTTTCCCCTTTCGTCTATGAGGGCAAGCCTGTCTACATCAGGATCAACAACAAATCCCACGTCATACCCGCCTTTGGACATGAGCGACATTATATCTCCGAGGTTTTTTTCCAAAGGTTCGGGATTATGTTTGAAATCTCCGGTTGGTTCAAGGTATAAACCGTTGACAGTTTCTACGCCTAACTGTTTCAGAAGTTCGGGTAAAATCACACCGCCTACGCTGTTCACCGTGTCAAGTGCCACACGGAAATTGGCTTTCCTTATAGCCTCCACATCAACCAGCTCCAAAGACTTCACCAAATCTATGTGTTTCTGATTATACGAGGAATCAGCCTTGTATTTACCGAGATGATCCACATCGGCATAGGAAAAATCACCAATATCAGCAACCTTTACAACTTCTGCAGCCTCGTCTTTATCGAGAAATTCACCATGTTCGTTTAGCAACTTCAAAGCGTTCCACTGACGAGGATTATGGCTCGCTGTAATAATGATTCCGCCATCGGCTTTCTCCATAATGACAGCAAGTTCTGTGGTTGGAGTTGAAGCAAGTCCGATGTCCACCACATCATATCCCAATCCGAGAAGAGTGCCGCAGACAACTTTTGAAACCATTGGTCCGGAAATTCTCGCATCCCGCCCAACGACAATCTTATTTGCTCCAGCTTTTACAGCCTGTCTCCTTAATGTGGCATAAGAAGAAACAAACTTTACAATATCAAGCGGATTGAGAGTATCTCCGGGCTTTCCGCCTATCGTTCCTCTAAATCCCGATATACTTTTTATAAGAGTCATTTCTTTATTTAGCCTTTACGTCAAATTCCTTTTTGATAAGTACATTGCAAATTGTGGGAGCCGTTGTGTAAGTAACGGTTGTATGTCCTTGTAAATCCTCTGTTTTGGTGGAATTTCCTATTTTGCCTGATACATTATAGCTTGCATTCAGCGTCAAAGTATAACGTCCGGGAGTTTCCGGCAGTTTTACTTGGCACGAAGGATCGCTTTTGTCACTATCATAAAAGACACCGGATTTACCGCCACTGACTTCAGCTTCAGAACTCGAGCAACTCCAAATATAAGTTGTGCGATCCAAACGTTTACCTTTCTTGTATTGAACAGCTGTTGCGTTAACGGTTTCTCCGGCATACAATGTTTCCCTGCTAAACTCTATTCCCGAAAAGCGGGGAACAGACACATTGTCTCCAGAATCCTCCGAACACGAAACAAAAAACGATGCCGCGATAACCACGCCAAATAACGCAGACACTACGTAGCTTAACTTTTTCATAACTTTTTGATTTTTACTTGCCGCAAAGGTAACGAAAAAAAACGCCGTATAGCGTTAACAAACAAAAAATAAAAGATATCATACAGAAAACCTCATCACGAGCAACGCAGAACAATAAGATTTATTTACATTTGCATCATGTGCATCACTACATAAGTAGGTATTAAAAACGAAAACATCATGAGAAGTTTCGCAAGCGATAACAATTCGGGAATAAGCCCAGAAGTAATGGAAGCCATAAGCAAAGCCAACATTGATCATGCTCTCGGTTACGGAGAAGACCAATGGTCAATAGACGCAGAACACAAAATAGATATGGCTTTCGGCGGAGGAACACAGGTTTTATTCACTTTCAACGGAACAGGTAGCAACTGTCTTGCTCTTGAGCTATGCAGCAAACCGTGGGGACTGATATTATGCGCAGAAACTGCACACATCGTTGTGGACGAATGCGGTGCGCCGGGAAAGATGACAGGTGCTTCAATAAAAACAATACCTACGACAAACGGCAAACTCTGTGCAGAATCCATAAAACCCTATCTCGTGGGATTTGGAGAGCAGCATCATTCGCAGCCGCAAGCCATATACATTTCACAATGCACCGAGCTCGGCACAGTTTATACGCCCGAAGAAATAATGGAAATCACTTCCCTTGCCCACTCTCACGGAATGTTTGTACATATGGACGGTGCAAGACTTGCCAACGCCTGTGCGGCATTAAACAAAAGCCTGCAGGAACTGACCAAATCCTGCGGTGTTGATGTGGTAAGCTTTGGTGGAACAAAAAACGGGCTTATGATTGGAGAATGTGTCGTAATAATTAACGACAAACTCAAAAGTGGCGCATCTTTTATACGCAAACAAAGTGCGCAGCTGGCTTCAAAACAGAGATTTCTCGCCTGCCAGTTCTCCGCATATATGGAAAACGATTTATGGCTAAGCAATGCCAAACATGCGAACGCCATGGCTGCGTTGCTACGCATGGAATTGGAGAAATCAGACCAAGTATCATTCACACAGAAAACCGAAAGCAACCAACTGTTTCTAACTCTGCCGCACGACTCTGCGGAAAAATTGGCATTGAAACACGCATTCTTCTATTGGAATGAGGGTATTAACGAAATTCGTCTCGTTACTTCTTTCGACACTACCGAAAAAGATGTTCACACACTCGTAAACGATATAAAAGAAGCACTGTTGTAACAGAAACAACTGTGTTTTGCAACGGAAAAACACGGCAAATTAGCAGCTCAAAACTGTACGATTTTAGCTTCTTTACAAGATATTATTTTTCAAACACTTATAACGAACAAAAACACAAGGCACTTATTTTAAAATAAGTGCCTTGTGTTTTAAAATATATGGCTTGTATTTTTCACAACATGCCTTATGCTTTTTCCAATGATTTGAAAGCATCTTCTTTTATGTCTTCAACAGTATGTTTTAGAAATTAAATTTCTTTCTTTTGAAGGACATATTTCACACACTTCATTATATAGCAAAAAACAAAATTCAACCTTCAAAAACCAAACTGATATCTATTTCGATTCATGTACTATAGTATAAAAGCGATATTTGTCAAACGATATAAAACAAAACAAGCGGAACATTTTGTTCCGCTTGTTTTATTTGTGAAAATACGCTTATGCGTTAGCTTCTTCTGTCTGAGTTGGAGCTTGTTCCTCTGCCGGAGCTTCAGCTTCTGCAGCTTTTGCTGCTTCTTCAGCCTGTGCAGCAGCTATGCTGGCTTTTTTCTCAGCTACACGCTTTGCAATTTCTTCGTTTACTTTTACCTCTGCATCTTTGCGTTTTGCTTCGTCATTACGCTTGTCTGCCTGAAGTTTTGTTACTACAGCGTTGATACGTGCATCCTTGTCTGCTTTCCAAGCATCGAAACGCTTTTGAGCTTCTGCCTCGTCAAATGCGCCTTTCTTAACACCGCCACGGAGATGCTTCATCATCAAAACACCTTCACGCTTCAAAATGAAATTAGCAGTATCAGTGGGCTGTGCACCAACCTCAAGCCAATAAAGAGCACGGTCAAAATTCAACTGTATTGTGGCAGGATTCGTATTAGGATCGTAACTGCCAAGACGTTCAATGAACTTTCCGTCACGCGGAGCTCTGGAATCAGCAACCACAACGGTGTAGTGAGCGTAGCCCTTGCGTCCGTGGCGCTGCAATCTGATTTTTGTTGCCATAATTTGTTTTTATTTATTTTGAACATACCGCCAACTCGTAGCGGTGCTGCAAAATTACAAATTTATTTTCAATTAAACTGTCAACGACTGCTGTTTTACAATCCGAAATTCTTGGGTTTTACAACAGACATCTTTACAAAAACAGCCACAAGTGCCACATAAGCCACCAGAGATACCAATTCGCTCATAGGATTTGCGAGCCAGGAATCAAGCACAAGGTTTATTCCGCCAAATCTAAGGGCTGCGCTCACAACTCCCATTAATGCGCCACCGGCAATGAAGCCCGAAGCAATCAACGTACCACGTTCGTTATAAGCGTTACGCAGTTTCTCATCGTTCGTGCGGTTCTTTACGTACCAACTGACAAGACCTCCCACCAAAAGAGGCAAGTTTAATTCCAAAGGAATGAACATTCCCAACGCAAAAGCCAAAGCAGAAACATTGCATGCGGTTAACACTATGGCTATCAAGCAACCTATTCCGTAAAGAAGCCATGGTGCACTGCCACCATTCATAAGAGGTTCTATAACTGCAGCCATAGCGTGAGCCTGAGGTGCCGCAAGAGCATCTCCCGTAAAGCCATAAGTTTTGTTTAACACTATCATGACTCCGCCAACAGTTACTGCTGCAACGAGCGTTCCCAAGAATTTGAAAGATTCCTGCTTTGCAGGAGTTGTTCCGAGCCAATAGCCGATTTTCAAATCGGTTACAAAGCTTCCTGCCATCGACAACGCCGTACATATAACGCCTCCCATAAGAAGCGAAGCCACAATTCCACCCGTTCCTTTAAGACCTACGGACACCATTATTATAGATGAAAGTATCAATGCCATTAATGTCATGCCCGATACGGGATTACTTCCCACTATTGCTATGGCATTTGCAGCCACAGTCGTGAAAAGAAATGCAATGACAGCCACAAGAAGGATTCCGGCTATGGCATACATTATATTTCCCTGCATTGCGCCGAACCAGAAAAACAAGAAAATTATTAACAACGTTATTATCGTACCCACTACAATGAGTTTCATGGGAAGATCGCGCTGTGTGCGCACGGTTTCCTTGCTTTCTTCGCCTTTTTTCTTCATCTCGCGTCCAGCAAGAGATACCGCACTTACAATAATTTTGCGGCTCTTTATTATACCGATTATACCAGCCATGGCTATGGCACCTATTCCTATTGAACGGGCATAGGAAAATATTTGTTCGGGACTTGCCGAAGCTGCCGATACACCGTTTGCCACTATCAGTTCTGGGAATATCAGCGAAATCAGAGGAACTATCACCCACCACACAATTACAGATCCGGCACATATAATCGTTGCATATTTCAGTCCTACGATATATCCCATTCCCAATACCGCTGCTCCCGTGTTTATTTTGAAAACAAATTTGGCTTTATCGGCAACTGTTTCACCCAAGGAGCATACACGACTTGTAAAATTCTCGTTCCACAAACCGAATGTGGCTACTATGAAATCGTACAAACCGCCGATTATTCCTGATTTCAGAAGCAGTGTGAGACTTCCGCCTCCTTTCTGACCGGAAACGAGTACTTGCGTGGTTGCCGTGGCTTCGGGGAATGGATATTTGCCATGCATTTCCTTAACAAAATATTTTCGGAAAGGAATCAGGAACAAAATTCCCAACGCGCCACCAAGAAACGATGCAAGGAAAACCTTTGCAAAATCAACAGAAATATCGGGATATTTAGCCTGCAATATATATAATGCGGGAAGGGTGAAAATTGCGCCGGCAACAACGTTTCCCGAACATGCGCCGATGCTTTGTATTATGACGTTCTCACCCAATGCGCCTTTACGCTTTGCCGCTCCGGATATTCCAACTGCGATAATGGCAATGGGAATGGCGGCTTCGAACACCTGACCTACCTTAAGACCGAGATAAGCTGTGGCTGCCGAGAAAATTATTACCATTACCAATCCCCATATCACCGACCACGGCGTTGCTTCACGAGGATTTATATCGGAAGACATTATTGGTTTGTACTCCTCTCCGGGCTTCAACTCCCTGAAAGCGTTTTCGGCAAGTTTTATTTCCCGCGCTTCGTTTACATTTGAATTTTCCAAATCTTTATTCATCGTTGTTATAATTTTTCAAAGGCAAAGTTAATATAATGCAACAAAAAAAGACTTTCTTCGCAACGATTTTATTTCAAAGCCAAACGCAAAACGCATAAACATGCGTAGGCTTCTGCATGAATCTATTGCTTGTTTTTCGGTCAAAACAGGACTTCGAAAAAAACATAAGGCACTTTACAAAAAACACAAGGCACATATTTCAAAATATGTGCCTTGTATTTTAAAATATATGGCTTGTATTTTTACGCTTTATAAGTTTGTATAATTCAGTATCTTATATTTTCCTTAAAAAACGGTGTTTCAAATCCTGCTTTTTTGCTTTTCAGCAGCCCTTATATCCGCTTTTTATGCACATATTGGAAATATTTATCCAAATGTTGCCTTTGAAATTTTTATTATTATTTTAATTCCGTCAAACAGTCAGGTCCTTCATTTGTACAAAAGCACTTGAGAACGTTTAATTATATGCCAAAAACCGTCTTCTTCCATACGAGCCATACCACGTTCCACTGTTTTGCACCCTGATGCAGAAGCCAACATACAACTTCCAGAACTAAAATCAACGGCATCACCAATTCCGTCATACGAAATCAAACGCGGCAAATTACATATTTCAAATTCAACACAATCCTCGGCTTCGGCAGGAAAAACTGCGAAGGCACTTTTCGCGCTTTTGCTCGTACACAATTCCACGAACACGTCCGAGCGATTCAAATCAAAGAAACCGTTGCGAACAATCTTGACAGTTTTGAATGGTAAAACTTCCGGTTCTTCCGCCTTTTCCTTTTTTACAGGATTATTCACTGATTCCGCAACGGCATTTTCGAGTTCCTTAATTCGCTCTTGCAAAGAAGAAATCGTTTTGCGGCATTGTTCTATTTTTTTTTCGCATTCCGCCACCTGCTTCGTCATTCGCGAAAACTCTTCTTTTAACTTTTGTCCACCTAATAAGAACAACATTTACTCGCGTATTTTATTTGTTTTGGTCATATATATTTTTGGTCAGCGCATTCAACGCTCCCTTAATAGGACCGAAGAACAAAGTTTCCTCTATGCCTTTATTCTTTTCACCACCCTCAGACTTGGCAACAGCTTTGTCCAAATAGGTATGCAAATCAGCAAAACAAATCTGCCTGGCATTGCTCACAGATTTTCTGGAAACGCCGAAAAGGTTCTCAATATCAGTTATGGAGGGTAATTTTTCCAATGCAAAATCAAAGAAATCCTCAACGGCCTTTACAACACACTTCTTGCTTTCGTCGGTTATATCACCATAAGTTTCTCCAAAGCATACAAATTCATTTCCTTGTGCTTTCAAAATAATCTCTTGCGGTTCTGAAATTTTTTGAGAATCCTCTGCAATCAAACCACCTTTGCATGTAACAGTCTTGGGATTGCTTCCATATTCAAGACCAACGATATCCAAATCAAAATCAGCATCATTGCCGGTAACTGCTTTGATAATGTCCTTGGTGTATCGGGACACACTGCGATTGTCGGAAGAGAGAATGTTTACTACATACCCACCGTTTCCACTGAAAGCTATATGCCGCGGCATTCCCATACCTTTTGCTTTAATTATTTGAGCCACATGATAAATAACAGCTGTATAGAAAAGCAGGAAAACAATCTTAAATTCACTGTCGGTTTCAAGGATATAATCAAAATCAATAAGTTTGGAATCCAAATTCTTTACCATTTTGTTATCCTTCAAAGCAAACAGGAACGCAGCCATATTCTCCGGGCGACGATTTCCATAGCTATCCATTACGGCAACAAGCTCCGTGAGTCCGTTTTCCTCCAACACTTTTCGAATCTTGTGCTTAAAGCTGTCTATTATGCCGTTTTCAAGATTGTTTTCTGCAATTGAATCGCTAAACAAATCGTTCATTGCATATCGGAAAGAGGTTACATAGCGCACATCATTGTCTTTGGCAAAAGCAATGTCGGTTGTGCCACCGCCAATATCAATGTTGACAAATTCCGAAGAGGATGCAATTTTGTTGAAATAGTATCTGACGGGCGCAATGCTCTCAAGCATGTGTTTCGTTTGCGCAGGTGCCGGCTTGAAATATTTGTTATATTTTTCATCCCATACCCTGCACAACAGATTCAAACGGTTCTGCGGCATGCTTTGAGGATAGAACCATTTTATTATGGTCTTTGAAAGATCGCCATTATTTGATACAACTTTGTTTCTAATCATTAGCATAAGACACTCCACGTATTTGTCAAGTGCGATACGCTCCTTGTCCGTTCCCCACTTTATATTAAATTCATATTTGTCATGAGGCAAATCGCGACGTTTGCCATAAGCAAAAGGAATGTTCACGAGTGAGAAAGCATTTACGGCTTTATCCCATGACAATGAACGCGCACACGACAGCACAGTCTGCGTGGGGAAATAAAAATCTACTTCCTGATTTTTATGATTTCGGGAATCTTTTCCAAGACTTACCGGCAAATAGTCTTTTTCTATAAAAGGTCGTTCATCAAGTAAGTCCCACTGCATGGACTTTCCGTTCTTTTCCACAAATAAAGGCAAAAACATTTCACTCATCATGGATTCCGTTTCATCATAAGCAAATGCCCTACTCTCCGCATCGCTTTTCTCCTTAAATTCAATATGAGTGTAACTTGTTCCCAAGTCTATTGCGAATTCGAAAACGTTTACCGCGCTGTTTTTCTTCAAATGCGGAACAATCAAACCGGCACATCGGTTTCCTACATTCACACGTATATAATCGAAACGCTTTTGTGCCAACGTATATGTTTGAGATTTGGTTACGTCTTCGCTTGTAGTTCTTGAAGCTTTCGTAATATCGGTAATAAAGGAACTTCCCTTGTAAAATTCCAAATCAATATCTTTATCATTATCTGTGGATACCAAAGCAGCGGTATAGTATGCCTCATCATCGGAGTCAAACTCTACGTTTGGCATAAGAATTCCTGTTGCATCTATCTTGGTTATACCGTATATTGATTCCGATTTGTTGTTACTGTATTTCCTTACATATTCCATATACGACACACTTCCGTTCCCCCGTATGGGTATACGCAGAGTTACTCTCACTTCTCCGTCTTCGTTTACGTGTAATTCTATAGTTTTCTTCCCGTCCGGCATAACGCCACACAAGTCTTTAACAGTAAAGAAGTCGAAATACATCGGTTTTACAGGCAAAAGGAAAGCAATACATTCGTCCGCCTTTTCCATTTGTACATTACCGTCAAAATATCCCCTCTTGTTAAGATTATGAGGAACCGTAACTATGGAATCTTCCAGCAAATCGCCAATAGTAAGATAAGGTTGTTTTATTCCGTCATAAGGTAAAGTGCGTTCTTCTAACTTGCGTTTGTCGTTCAAAGGAGCAGCATTTCTCGCGCCCCACTTAGAAGAAGTATATTGCAAGTCTTTATAAACATTTCCAGGGGTTGACGGCAGAACTAAAGGCTTTTGAGACTTGCAAGTAGCCTTTATTTCAAAATCACTTCCCTCAAAGCGGCGCAACTTACGGGAATATATTTTATATCCGAGTACTTCCACAAAATCAGCACTAGTATCCGGCAAATTTATTGTCCCGAAAGTTTCGGAAGTTTCCTCTTGCTCCAACAAAGAATCCTTTAATGCTTCGTCTTTTATGGCTGCGAAAGTTTGATTGAGGTAATCATTTATTTCAGGGAAAAGACTTGCGAAACCCAAAATGCTTCTTCTAAAAGCAAACCATGCCTTTATATATTCTGCATCACGCTTATACAAAGGTTCGAAAGAGGTTCCGAAAGGTTTATGTTGACCGAAATTTATATTATCGCCGACATATTGCAAATCATTAGCATTGGAGAAAAAGACAGTAGCAGGTGAAGTAGCACCTATTATATTTAATATTTCAGGACCACGTTTATAATTCAAAAGATACATGCTCTGCATTTTCTCAAAATTGTACGCGGAAGAATCAGATTTCAAATATTTCGTCAGAACATCGGCAAGACATTCATTACCTGCGATGCCGGAACGCATAAGTCTTTCAATATCCTGCTTAGGATTCCATTTTATTATTTCTATATCATTTCGAAATTTGGAAATATTGAAAAAAACTTCGCCGACATCCAATGTTTCCGAAACAAGTTTATGATATATCGTGTTACCATCAAGATATGATTTGTTATTATTCTGACGACAAATATATCTGAAAGCATTCTTTACCAAATCTATTCTTGCAAACGGCGAAGGTATTGAAGTTATTTCTTTTGAAGCCGTGGCACCTTCCGGATCTATTATAGTATCTCTGTTAGTAGAATCGTAAGGATAATCCGGCGAAGCATTCCAATCATTATAAGTATTGGCACCGTCTTTGAATAATCTGAAAACTTTTCCCATCTTAGAAATTTATTTTCTCGTCCACAAGTTTATTGGTGGCTTCATAAAACATTTTTACGAAATTATTCTCGCGATTAGAACTACGTTTAAGCTTTGCCGCCGCAGTATTCAAACGATCATAATAAAGATTGTAGTTGCTCTTTATACTATGTACCGACTTCGGAGAAACATTGGGCACTATATCAAACGGTGTTCTACCACTTTCCACTTTGAACATATTCAAACTGCGAACATTATCTCTCATTTCCATAAGCCATTCCAAATAAGAAGACAAGAAACTCTTCAAATTACGCAAGAATTGTCCCTCGTAGAAATCACTTTTCATATCCAGCAGATTATTTGCATTGAAGTGTGGAGACGAAATAAATTCGTATTTATACCTGAGGCAATTCGCGAACAAAAGCATGCGCGCCAAAGTTCCGTCAACCATCTCGGAAATTTCTTTATAAAACTTTCCCAAATTCACTTCGTCAATTACGTCCTTTATTCCAAGTTCCAAATTTTGCGTTGGTTCGTAATGATTATTGCAAAAGTCTACAATTGCCGTAGCAGCTATGAATTCTATTAAATGAGCCTGGTTTTTCTGTAAATGCCCGCCTTCATTATTGTCGTAAACATTGGCAACGTCATCGCCGGCAAAGTAAAAAGCGTTTATGAGTTTGTCTCTATAGATATTGTTTTCATAATAAGCGAGCGCAGCCACGGCTTTTGAAACAAATGTCGAAGAATCTATTTCGCTTTCTTTCGAACTTCTTACACGAAAATAAGGGAGCACGGATATTGCTCCTATCTCCGCGTTGTTTATAATGGAATAATTTGGAAAATCCGTGCTTTTCCTCAGGGTTTTCAAAAGAAGCGGAAAACCACTTGCACCCGTTCCGCCGAATATTGAGCTTATAATAAAAATTTTGTCCCCTTCCACAAATGTATTGGCGAATTCCGCGAACTGCTTTGACTTTATTATTTGGTTCAAAACCACACATCCCACGTTTGGATTGCCCTTAAAACCTACTTTCATGGAACTTTTCAGATTTTTTTTGCTGAAAAGCATATTAACAAGTGCCTGATTCTCCTTGCTCATTGAAGCCACGTCCATGAAGTTCTCAAATGTCATATCGCTTGTATTCGATACAGGTATGGAATAGTTCGTATTCAGTTTGGAGAGTTTCTTATTAAAAAATCCGCAATTGCCTTCTCCTATACATTCTTTTATGCTGTTATAACAATCCATGAGTTTCACCGCACGGGTCAAATCGGCATTGGAAACGTCCGGGTCTATTATAATCGGCACTATCTCTTCCGTGTCGATTTTTACATTTCCTGCAAGAAGCATCGTAAGTGCCCGCAGCACACGCGAGCCTGTTCCTCCTATTGCGAACACATAACACTTTGACATATTATTTCTTTATTTTATGTGGGGATAATGAGAACAATTCACACTTTTGCGTTTTATAAAAAACGAAATCAATACATAGAATACCGCTGATACGATTGCCGTTGCCACTCCGAAATTTACAATGTCAAAAGTCGATACATCTATAGGTACTGCCTCTCCATTTGACAAATTTGTCTCGACCATTGCTCCCGAATTATAAATTCCGAGCACACGCAACCATGACATTAAGAAATTTATCACGGAATTTATCAGCAAAGACATGCCCCAACCTTTCCAAGAATTCAAAGCCGGATGGTTTATTACGTAATAAAACACCGCACATACTACAATGCTCACCACTACCATCGCCATTCCTATCTGGGAATATAATCTCCCGTCTTCGTACATAAAATTTGAGAGCGGTATTCCATATATATTTTGAAACAGCCCGAATATACTGCCAAACAAATCGTTCATTCTAATTCTTTTTTATCGAAAATTTCATCTCAACTATATCTTCGTCCGTATAAGCACTGCCAATGCCGTTGAGCACATACTTTATGCCAGTGGTCTTACGTCCTATGAAAACTCCGGTGTCGTCATTTGCCTGATCTATCCATATAGGAGTTTCCTGTTTTCCTATGCTTATTCGTTCCTTGGTCGGTTGCACACTTTGCGGGGTGCTTACCGTCAGAATATGCGTATAGGGACTTTCCGGGTCTTTTATCTTTTCAACATATTCCAATTTGAATTGTCTGTCGGAACTTTTGTAAAGATTCTTATTTGCAAGCGAATCTTCCTGTATGAAAGCGGAACTCAAATCCGCAAGAATCTTTATTCTGTAATTGTCAGAGCCTTTCTCAGGAAGCAAATTACATTTGTTTTTCTTGAAAAGTCTTCCCGTTGAATTTGTAATGGTCATTGCAGGAACATGATTGTTGATATATGCCACCATACAGGTTACTTTGGCATTGGGTATGTCAGCCAAAGGAACTTTCCTCATCAATTGACTCACAAGACTGCCGTTGCCTATCAGGAACACATAATAAGGACGCATGGCATTGACTGTGGAGCTTCCTGTCGAATTGTAATACTTGCCATAAAAGCGAGACATAAGTCTGAATACCACAAAAGTCAAGTCCTTCTGCTTTTTTAATTTCTTGCTTACTATGGCTTCTATGGCTATTTGGTTGTTTATGAAATAATTCTTGGCTGCTCCTTTGGGCAAATCCAATATGCAATCGCTCACAAACACAGAAACCGTATTCTTTTGCTGTTCCTTCAAAATCATTTTCAACATTGCGGCAAGATTAGTGGAACTTCGGTCTCCGCCACCAGCCTTGAAAGCAGCAGCATCAAACGAACCGGTCAAGTTTTCCAATGAAATTCTGTTAGGAACTATTTTGCTGTTTATATAAAAGAACCGCGTATCATCAACATACTTGTTTATTGCCGTAACATACCCGAAAACAGCATCCTTAAACTCAAATCCGTCGTGCATGTATCCTTCCATGCTGCCCGAATTCTCAACATACAGATTCACCTTGCATTCTTCCAAATTTTCTTTTTCACCCGAATCCCACGAAATCTTTGTTTTATCACAACTTGTCAATAGAAAAACACATACTAAGAGGATATAATGTATTCTCATTGGTTAAGGCAAATCTTGTTTTATGAATGTTTTTATATTTGGTTACAAAAGTACTAATTTAATTTTGCTTTTTAATCAGACACATGCATTTTATTGCAGCACACATGTTTTCCACGCATTTTTACAAGCGTTTTTACAGTGAACGAATCTCTCGCAATTGCATATGAGACGACATAATTTTATACACTGTGCTTTATTGCAAAAAACATAAGGCTTGTCGTAAAAAACACAAGGCACATATTTTAAAATAAGTGCCTTGTATTTCAAAATATATGCCTTATATTTTTAGCAGCGTCAAGCCTCTGATAAACAACAACTTACACCGCCCTTTCAAATTTATGTTATTTGTTTGATTTTTAACCCGTTAGCTTCTTTCGCGACTTTTACGTAAGATTTTCCGGCATGACATTAAAAATTCAAAGTACCCGTTGTTTTTTGTTCCTACATAAAACTTCTCGTTTATCGGCAACATTCTTTCTTACATCCCCAAAATGCCGCAACTGTTACCTGCTCCTGGGATTTTTGCCCCTTTTGTTTCATAATTAATTCAATAAGTTGTAATTTTGCGTTCGAATTGCGTATGTGCAGCTCAAACAACTTTCACAGCGCAAACTAACACTACTGCAAATAATCAGATTATGAACATTTCATATAAATGGCTTAAAGAGTATGTGGACTTTTCTCTTACTCCGCAACAAGTTGCCGATGCTCTGACATCGGAAGGTCTTGAAGTAGATTCCCTTGAAGAAGTTCCTGCTATTCGTGGCGGACTGAAAGGTATCGTAGTTGGCGAAGTTTTGGAGTGTGATCCCCACCCCGACAGCGACCACATGCACGTGTGCTCCGTGAATTTGGGAGAAAAAGAACCCGTTCAAATAGTATGCGGAGCGTCAAACATTGCAAAAGGTCAAAAAGTAATGGTGGCAACCATAGGATGCGTACTCTATGACGGCGACAAAGAATTCAAAATCAAGAAATCCCGTTTGCGCGGTATAGACAGCTATGGAATGATTTGCGCAGAAGACGAAATTGGCGTGGGAAAAGACCACAACGGAATCATTGTGCTTCCGCAAGACACCAAGCCCGGCACCCCCGCAGCCGAATATTACAACCTCGAAAGCGACTATGTAATAGAAATAGACATTACTCCCAACAGGGCTGACGCATGTTCACACTACGGAGTGGCACGCGACCTTTATGCATGGCTTGTTCGCAACGGTTATGAGACGAGTATTCACCGCCCTTCGGTAGATGATTTCAAAATAGACAATGAAGATTTGAACATCAACATAGAAGTGGAAAACAGCGAGGCTTGTCCGAGATATTGTGCCATAACCGTAAAAGACTGCGAGGTAAAAGAAAGTCCCGAATGGCTGAAAACAAAACTCGAAACCATAGGTTTGCGCTCCATAAACAACATTGTGGACATAACAAACTACATCATGATGGCTTACGGGCAGCCCTTGCACTGCTTTGACGCAGACATGATTAAAGGCAACAAGGTTGTTGTTCGCACAATGCCCGAAGGCACACCGTTCGTAACCCTTGACGGTATGGAACACAAGCTTTCCGAAAAAGATCTTGCCATTTGCAATGCAGAAGAACCCATGTGTATTGCCGGCGTTTTCGGAGGAAAAGGCTCGGGAACCTATGACACAACAAAAGATGTGCTTTTTGAGAGTGCCTATTTCAATCCTACCTGGATTCGCAAGAGTGCTCGCAGACACGGACTCTCAACTGATGCTAGTTTTCGCTTTGAACGCGGAATTGATCCCAATGGTCAGATTTACGCTCTCAAACAAGCGGCAATGCTTGCCAAGGAACTTGCAGGCGGAAAAATATCCATGAGCATAAAAGACGTAAGAAAAGAAGAAGTAAAAGACTTTATCGTTGACTTGGACTACGAATACGCTTTCAACTTAATGGGAAAGGTAATCGACAAGAATATAATCAAGGAAATCGTTACGAGCCTTGAAATGAAAATTCTCGAAGATAGTGACAACGGTTTGAAACTTGCCGTTCCTCCATACAGAGTTGACGTTACCCGTCCCTGCGATGTTGTAGAGGACATCCTTCGCATTTACGGCTATAATAATGTTGAGATTCCTACTTCCATAAACTCAACTCTCACAATAGAAGGTGAGGAAGACCGTTCGCATAAACTTCGCGATTTGGTCAGTGAACAACTCGTGGGTTACGGTTTTAACGAAGTAATGAACAATTCTCTGACCAAAACTTCTTATTACGAAACTCTCGAAAACCTGTCGCTGAACAAGGCTGTCAAGATAATGAACCCGCTAAGTTCCGACTTGGGTGTAATGAGACAGACTTTGCTATTCGGAGGACTGGAAAACATTAAACGAAACCTCAATAGAAAAATCGAAGATCTGCGTTTCTTTGAGTTTGGAAACTGCTATCATTACGATGCTTCCAAACTTAGCGACAACCACATGACAGCTTACAGCGAAGAACTCCACTTGGGTATGTGGCTTGCAGGAAAACGAGAACACAATTCTTGGATAAAAGAAAACGAGAAAACGAGTATTTACGAACTTAAGGCACATGTGGAAAATGTTTTCCGCAGACTCGGAGTACAGGCTCAGGCTTTGAACATAAGTGAAAACGCAGAAAGCGATTTGATGAGCGTTACATTGAAATACACGGCGCATAACGGAAAAGACATTGCCGTTTTGGGAATTGTAAAGCACGGAATTCTGCAAAAACTTGATATATCAGGCGATGTATTCTTTGCCGACATAAATTGGACAAACCTCATGAAGCTTACACGCAAAAACAAGGTGGTTTACTCCAAGCTAAGCAAATTCCCGCCGGTAAGCCGTGATCTTGCTCTTCTTGTAAAGTCAGACGTAAAATTCGCAGACATCGAACGCATTGCACGCAGTACCGAAAAGAAATTGTTGAAGAGTGTTGAACTTTTTGACGTTTACGAAGGCAAAAACATCGGCGAAGGCATGAAGAGTTACGCTGTTAATTTCATTCTTGAAGATTCAGAGAAAACGCTTACCGATGAACGCACCGACAAGGTTATGAAAAATATAATGAACAACCTTGCACGCGAAATCGGAGCACAACAAAGATAAAAACATTCAAATATAAAAACACAAAAATTTCAAACCAATGGGAAGAGCATTTGAATACCGCAAGGCAACAAAACTGAAACGTTGGGGGCATATGGCTCGCACGTTCACCAAAATCGGAAAACAAATCACCATAGCAGTACGCGAGGGCGGACCGGAACCGGAAAACAATCCGCATCTACGTGCTATCATCGCAAACGCGAAGCGTGAAAATATGCCCAAAGACAATATTCAACGCGCCATTAAGAACGCTTGCGACAAAGATCAAAGTGATTACAAAAATATGACTTACGAAGGATACGGTCCTCACGGAATCGCTATCTTCGTTGACACACTTACAGACAACCCCACCCGCACAGTGGCCGATGTACGTTCTATATTCAACAAATTTTCCGGGAACCTCGGAACAATGGGTTCGTTGGCATTCCTTTTCGACCATAAAAGTGTTTTCTCTTTCCATAAAAAGGACGGATTGGATATGGACGAACTTATTCTTGACCTCATTGATTACGGAGTTGAAGACGAGTATGACGAGGACGAAGAAGAAAATTCAATCACCATATACGGAGATCCTAAAAGTTTCGGACAAATTCAGCAATATCTTGAGGAGAAAGGCTTCGATGTAATCGGTGCAGAATTTACATATATTCCCAATGATCTCAAGGATGTAAAACCCGAAGAGCGCGAAACCATTGACAAGATGGTAGGTTTGCTTGAAGATTTTGACGATGTGCAGAATGTATATACAAATATGAAACCTGCGGAAGAACCTGCCGAATAATATTTTCGAAAAACAAGGAAATGCGTTGGAGGTAATTCTTCCAACGCATTTTTTATATATTCTCCCAAAAACTTTTCTTTTTATTTTGTGTAATCACAACCGATGTTTTCTACCCTGCAAAGACATACAAAAAACCGGTTATGTATATCCCCAAAAACACATAAGGCATGTAATGAAAAATACAAGCCATATATTTTAAAATACAAGGCACTTATTTCAAAATATATGCCTTATATTTTTTACCTTTCGGAACGTCTGAAAAACAACGACTTACCAAAGCGTTCCAAAAGCATGTCAAAGCATAAAGAAAAAGCAGGAGACAAACGCTTTCATCGTAGCAATTTGCCCCCTGCTCTTATTTCGTTATATTCTTATCTTAATCGTTGGTTATCATATCAAAACCTGTGTAAGGGACAAGAGCCTTAGGTATGCGTATACCCTCCGGTGTCTGATTGTCTTCAAGCAAAGCAGCCACTATACGCGGCAAAGCCAATGCCGAACCGTTCAATGTATGGCAAAGTTCTATTTTCTTGTCGCTTGCACGGCGATAACGACAATGCAAACGGTTTGCCTGATATGTATCGAAGTTTGAAACCGAACTTACTTCAAGCCAACGTTTCTGAGCTTCGGAATACACTTCGAAATCAAAGCATATAGAGGATGTAAAACTCATATCACCGCCACAAAGACGCAGAATTCTGTAAGGCAATTCCAATTTTATTAAAAGTCCCTCTACATGATCAAGCATTTCCTTATGACTTTGTTTGGAATGTTCCGGTTTGTCTATTCTCACAAGCTCCACCTTCGAAAATTCATGCAGACGATTCAAACCGCGCACATCCTTTCCGTAAGAACCGGCTTCACGACGAAAACATTCGGTGTATGCACAATTTTTTATAGGCAAATCTTCTTCTTTCAGAATTTCATCACGATAAATGTTCGTAACCGGTACTTCTGCCGTAGGAATAAGGTAAAGATTGTCTACTTCGCAGTGATACATCTGACCTTCTTTGTCGGGGAGCTGACCGGTACCGTAACCGGAATCTTCGTTAACAACCGTAGGAGGTTGCACTTCACGATATCCGGCTTTCGTTGCCTCATCGAGGAAGAAATTGATGAGAGCACGTTGGAGTCTCGCGCCTTTTCCCGTATAAACAGGGAAACCTGCTCCGGAAATTTTTACACCCAAATCAAAATCAATCAGCCCATATTTCTTGGCAAGCTCCCAATGTGGAAGAGGATTTTGGGGCAACGGTTTTTCAGAACCACCCATTTTTTCAACAACATTGTCATTGGAATCCTTGCCTTCGGGAACTTCCTGATACGGAACGTTTGGAATTGTGAGCAGAATGCGTTTCATTTCGTCAGCAGCAGCACTCATTATGCCGTCCAACTTCTTTGACTCTTCTTTTTTAGCAGCTACTTCTGCCTTTGCAGCCTCTGCTTCCTCACGTTTTCCCTCACGCATCAACGCACCAATCTCTTTGGATTTTGCATTCATAGCCTGGAGAAGAGTATCAAGTTTACCTTGAGTCTCACGACGCAAATCATTCTGACGAAGCACCGCATCAATAGCCTCACGTGCCCCGGCAAAATGCTTTTTCTCCAAACCTTTTATCACACCTTCTTTATCATCGGTGATTTGTTTTATTGTAAGCATAGTTTATGTTGTTTTATATTCTAATTGCAAAGATAAAAACTAATGTTTTACCATTACTTTTTTACCGCCGATAATGTAAATGCCATTAGAAAGATTATTCTTAGTTGCCGAATCCACTTTACTTTTGACTTTAACACCTTCCGTATTGAATACATCCGACTTTATGTTTTTATTGTTCGTTTTTATTTTTTCCACCTCGTTTATCACGCCATCAAGTTCAAGAACTCTCGAAGCTGCCTGCGATGCAGTTTTATCTATGGTAAAATAAGCGCGGAAAGGTTTGAAGTTTACGGCATCCTCGTCCGCAGTTCCAACATACACAAACCGCCCTCCTTGAAAACCGTAAACAATTCGCGTATCGCTACTTTGCATTTTGTCCGTTTCAGAAAAGGTTCCGTGGAATTGATATTTCTTATTTTCATTCAAGTCATTCGTAGAAATTCCTTTCTCGCACTTGAAAATATCCAAAGGAGTCGTTCCGCAAACAAAGACATCGTGCAAATTCATAAAAGGTTGGGGAAAAACTACCTCAACCACATATGGTTTGCAAGCTTCTATCTTGTCTTGAGAGGAAAAAGCCACAGAATAGCTACTATTGTTGTATTCGGAAAAGCCATATATGTTTCTCAAGTCGGTTTGTGCTTTTTCAACAGTAAAAGGCAGGCAAACTGTTGACATATATCCGCTGTCCGTATTCTTAAAAGTACGGTCGTAAGATGCTTTCTCGGCAGTAAACGAATACATTGCGTCAAAAGGATAACCGTCTCTTATAACGAGATTTTCGCATTTGTAGTTGTTTATAATATCAAACTTTTGGTCGCTTGTAACTGTGGTTTTAACCACATTTTCTGTGTTTGTTACTATCGCAGCATTAGGGTCGTATATAAGACAATTAGGGTTTGCCAATGTCAATTTTACTTTTTCTGCTCCCGTAGCCATACTTGCGGAAGCCAAATCAATGCTCGTTAGATTTTTATTCTGTGCAGCTATCTCCTGCAAGTCTTTAAGCATGGCATTATTAAGTTTTCCTGCAACCAAAAGCCTCGAAGCCTTATATAAATCAGCTTTATTATTGCTCAAAGAGTACAAGAATACATCATCCAAGTAGAAATTATGATTTTTATTCCCATTTCCAGACGTTATTTCAAACGAAGTTGCGTTATCTACGCATTTTCCGCGCAGAAAACTCGTACCTTTAACAACAATTTTGTTGTTTTTTATACAAACAGGCTGATAATCGTACAACATCACGCGGTATGTATAATACTTTCCTGCTACACTATTTCCACTTATTATGAACGCACCGACAGAATTACTATTTCCTACTTCTACACACTGATAGCCATGTTTGCAATTAGAAAAAGAAGTATTTTCTCTCTTTAGTGTCTCCTGGGTGTAGTCTTCCAAGCTAGAACCTCCGTCGTTTCCGCCATAATTAAACGACCAATCAAAACGTTCTTCAAAAGATGGGATGTAAACACTCAAGCCTGATGTTATCGTTTCGCTTTGGGCTGTACAATGAAAGGCACATGCCGAAAGAAATACCAATAAAAACGATAATCTTATTCTGTTCGTTTCCTTAAACATTCTTATGTTGCTATTTTACAATGCGAAGTTAATGATTTTTGCTTTTATAATGCTATTTAATTGTTGTTTGTTTTTACAGACATAACCATGTACCCGAAAAAGTACATTGGAAACGGAAAAAACATAAGGCACATATTTCAAAATATGTGCCTTTTATTTTAAAATACATGGCTTGTATTTTTAATTATATGGCTTGTATTTTTAATTATATGCCTTATATTTTTAATTATATGCCTTATATTTTTTCGACCTTCAAATGCCGCAAAAAAAAAATCCCGCCAATTCACAACTGATATGGCGGGATTATACTGATATTTGTCTATTCTTGCATTATTCTTCTTTGCCGTATTCGCTCCAGCTCTTGATTGGCAAATCCTCTTCCTTTATTGCGCAGAACGCATTTATGAAAGCGGACGCAAGACGTGTGTTGGTTATAAGCGGAACATTGAGATCTATGGAAGCACGACGTATCTTGTATCCATTGTCAAGTTCTGTTTCTGTGAGATTTTTGGGAATATTCACAACAAGATCTATCTTATGGTTGTGAAGCATGTCAAGAGCCTGTGGTTCTCCCTTCTCGCTCGGCCAATATACAAGGTTGTTATCTATTCCGTTCTCTTCAAGATAGCGCGATGTGCCACCTGTTGCATACAATGTATAGCCGTGTTTCTGCAATTCTCTGCAAGCGTCAAGCATTTCGGCTTTCTGTTTTGCAGAACCCGTGGAAAGCAGGATATTCTTCTTGGGAACGCGGTGTCCAACAGACAACATGCTAAGCAACAACGCAGAGTAAGCATCATCTCCAAGGCATCCTACTTCACCTGTAGAAGACATGTCCACACCAAGAACCGGGTCGGCCTTTTGTAGACGGTTGAACGAGAATTGACTTGCCTTTATTCCTACGTAATCAAGGTCAAACAAACTCTTTGTAGGCTTTTCGACGGGAAGACCAAGCATAATCTTGGTTGCGAGTTCAATGAAATTAAGTTTCAAAACCTTGCTCACAAACGGGAACGAGCGTGAAGAACGCAAGTTACACTCGATTACAAGAATCTTATTATCGCAAGCCATGTATTGAATATTGAAAGGTCCGTTGATATGAAGGGCAGCTGCTATTTCGCGGCTTATTCGTTTAATTCGACGAACAGTTTCAACATAAAGTTTCTGAGGCGGGAATTCCAAAGTAGCGTCTCCCGAGTGTACTCCGGCAAACTCTATGTGCTCTGATATGGCGTAAGCCATTACTTCTCCCTTGCTTGCCACAGCGTCAAAGTCTATTTCCTTTGCGTGCTGTATGAACTTGCTTACAACAACAGGATGATCTTCACTTACATTTGCTGCAAGTCTGAGGAATCTTACAAGTTCCTCTTCATTGGAACAAACATTCATGGCAGCACCAGAAAGAACGTATGAAGGACGAACAAGAACCGGGAATCCGACACGGTCAATAAATTTATGAATATCGTCCATGTTTGTAAGCGCACTCCACTCCGGCTGATCAACACCCATGCGATTTAGCATTTCTGAGAACTTCTCGCGGTCTTCCGCATTATCAATGTCCTTTGCAGTTGTTCCGAGAATTGGCACACGCTGTTCGTCGAGACGCATGGCAAGATTGTTCGGAATCTGACCGCCCGTGGAAACAATCACACCATGAGGACACTCAAGATCAACAATATCCATTACGCGCTCAAAGGTAAGCTCATCGAAATACAAGCGGTCACACATGTCATAGTCGGTAGAAACTGTCTCCGGATTGTAATTTATCATTACGCTTAAATAACCTGCGCGACGAATAGTCTGCAATGCCTGCACTCCGCACCAGTCAAACTCTACGGAACTACCAATACGGTATGCACCTGAACCCAAAACAACTATAGAACGGTGGTCATGCTCGTATTCTATATCGTCAGAGCAAGCATTATATGTAAGATACAAATAGTTTGTCTGCGCCGGATATTCAGCTGCAAGTGTATCTATTTGTTTTACATGCGGAATAATACCTGCCTGCTTGCGACGTGCACGGACAACGAGGATAGCTTCCGCCATTTTCATCTCTTTTCCCATGCCCAAAGCACGAGCTATTTGGAAATCAGAGAATCCTTGCAACTTGGCACGGCGCAAAAGATCATTGTCTACAACATTTATATTCTGACATTTCTTCAGTTCCTCATTAGTGGAATATATATTGTACAACTTCTGAAGGAACCACTTGTCTATCTTCGTCAGTTCATGAACTTTGTCAATAGAATATCCCTCGGCAAACGCCTCGTAAATAACAAAGATACGTTTGTCTGTAGGTTCTTTAAGCGAAGTTTCTACGTCTTTTATTTCCAATTCCTTATTATCGACAAAACCGTGCATGCCCTGTCCTATCATTCGGAGACCTTTCTGAATAACTTCTTCAAAGGTACGTCCTATTGCCATAACCTCACCAACAGACTTCATGCTTGAACCAAGTTCCTTGTCAACGCCACGGAATTTGCTCAAATCCCAACGAGGAATCTTGCAGACAACATAATCAAGCGCGGGCTCAAAGAAAGCACTGGTAGTTTTAGTTACAGAATTTTTCAATTCAAACAATCCGTAACCAAGACCTAATTTTGCAGCCACGAACGCAAGAGGATAGCCTGTTGCCTTTGAAGCCAAAGCAGAAGAACGACTCAAGCGCGCGTTCACTTCAATAACACGGTAATCGTCAGAATAAGGATCGAAAGCGTACTGTACATTGCACTCTCCGACAATACCAATGTGGCGAATGATCTTTATACTAAGTTCTCGAAGTTTGTGATAGTCGTGATTAGTAAGAGTCTGCGAAGGAGCAACAACGATACTTTCTCCCGTATGTATGCCAAGAGGATCGAAATTCTCCATATTACAAACGGTGATGCAGTTGTCATATTTATCACGCACTACTTCGTATTCTATTTCCTTCCAACCGCGCAAGCTCTTTTCAACAAGTACCTGCGGAGAAAAAGAAAAAGCTTTTTCAGCGAGTTTATTAAGTTCTTCCTCGTTATCGCAAAAACCTGAACCCAAACCGCCAAGGGCATAAGCAGCACGAATAATAATAGGATATCCTAATTCCTTTGCCGCTTTACGAGCAGCTTCAATTGTTTCACACGCCTCACTCTTTATAGTACTAACGTTAATCTCGTTGAGTTTTTCTACAAAGAGTTCGCGGTCTTCGGTGTCGATAATGGCTTGAACGGGAGTGCCGAGAACCTTTACATTATACTTTTCGAGTACACCACTTTTATATAATGCCACGCCGCAATTCAAAGCAGTCTGCCCGCCAAAAGCAAGCATTATGCCCTGCGGACGTTCTTTTTCTATAACTTTTTCAACAAAGAATGGAGTTACCGGAAGAAAATAAATTTGATCAGCCACCCCCTCACTTGTCTGAACCGTAGCAATGTTAGGATTTATAAGCACGGTTTTTATGCCTTCCTCCCGCAATGCTTTTAGAGCCTGCGAACCGGAATAATCGAACTCTCCCGCCTCACCAATTTTCAAGGCACCGGAGCCCAACAACAATACTTTCTTTATTTCTGCGTCCTTCATGCTAATATGTTCATTTAAAAAGTTTCAAATATTCATCAAACAAAAATTCGGTATCAAGAGGTCCACTGCAAGCCTCCGGGTGAAATTGTGCACTAAACCACGGACGATTTTTATGGCGAATGCCTTCATTTGAACCATCATTCATGTTTACGAAAAGTTCTTCCCATTCGCTGGGCAGAGTAGCAGAATCAACTGCATAACCATGATTCTGACTCGTAATAAAACATCTGGTTGTACCAACTTCTCTTACTGGTTGGTTATGGCTGCGATGACCATATTTCAACTTATATATTTTAGCTCCGGCTGCCTTTGAAAGAAGTTGATTGCCCATACAAATGCCCATACACGGGCGAACTGTTTTATTGCCTAGAAATTTACGGATGTTATCAACAGTCTTGGAACAAGTATCAGGGTCGCCAGGACCATTTGCAAGGAACAAACCGTCAAACTCCAATTCGTTGAAATCATAATCCCAAGGCACACGAATAACCTCTACTCCTCTTTTAATAAGACAACGCAAAATATTATTCTTTACACCACAGTCAACAAGAACAACCTTCTTATCTGCGCCGGAATTGTATCTTATCACTTCTTTACAAGAAACTTTACTAACGAAATTTACTCCGTTATAGTCTGCAGTAGGAATGTTATCGGGTTCATCATCAAAAAGAATTTTACCCATCATAACTCCATGCTCACGCAAAACTTTGGTAAGTGCACGAGTATCTATACCTGTAATTCCCGGAACATTCTCACGTTTGAGCCATTCTGCAAGACTTTCCACCGCACTCCAATGACTGTAATTTTCGCTGTATTCGCTTACAATGAGGGCGGAAACATATATTTTATCGCTTTCCATATAGGTAGCAATACCATTTTTCTCTACACTGAAAGGTGGCACTCCGTAGTTACCAATTAATGGATAAGTAAGAGTTAACAATTGTCCGGCATACGAGGGGTCTGTCAAACTTTCCGGATAACCTGACATTGCCGTATTGAAAACGACTTCACCTGCCACCGGATGTTCGGCTCCGAACGAATAGCCTTGAAATTTCGTTCCGTCGTCTAAAAGAAGTGTTACTTTTCTCATTTCGTAATATTTAGATAATCCCGCTTTCGCAGTCTTTATTTTTTCTGTTTCAAATATATGTTTTCAAAATAATCCACAAATGCTTGGTTCACTCGTTTCACTCCACCGGGGGTTGGATAATCACCACTAAAATACCAATCTCCAGGAGAATTGGGACAAGCCTTATGAAGTCCGTCAATAGTTTGAAATACTATAGAGATTCCGGCATTCACATCCTTGGCTTTAAGCATATCTGCCATTTTGCAAGAAATATCTTCGTCTGTAAACGGCGCATATATATCTTTGACACAATTCTGCATTTGACCATTCGGCAGAAGGAGTTGTTCCTTACATTTTCTATAGGTCTCGGAAATGACATAACGTTTGCCGGTATCGTCAAGAAGTCCCATTGCTGCTCTGAAAGCAATAAATTCCTGAAGACTCGGCATATCTATTCCGTAATAATCGGGATAACGTATTTGAGGAGCCGAAGAACATATTACTATTTTCTTTGGCTCAAGCCTGTCAAGTATTCTTATTATGCTTTCGCGCAAAGTTGTTCCTCTTACAATACTATCATCGATAATCACAAGATTATCAACATTCGGACGAACACTACCGTATGTTACATCGTAAACGTGCGCAACGAGATCATTACGACTATTTCCTTCCGCAATGAAAGTACGCATTTTAATATCTTTCCACGCAACTTTTTCCTGACGAACACGATGATTGAGAATCTCCAAAAGTTCTTCATGACGCGGATTGTGCCCCAAAGCTTCTATCTGCTCCGTTTTCTTTTTGTTGAGATATTCATTGAATCCCTCCATCATTCCGTAAAAGGCAGACTCCGCCGTATTAGGAATAAAGGAGAAAACCGTGTGATCAAGATCTCCGTCAACAGCTTTTAGTATTTGATCTTGCAAACCAGCTCCGAGAGCCTTACGTTCTTTATATATATCAGTATCGCTTCCGCGACTGAAATATATTCTTTCAAAAGAACATGCGGCATAACGTTTAGGCTCTATTATCTGTTCAAAACGCACCTCGCCCTTCTTGTTTACAATTATGGCTTGCCCCGGTTTCAGTTCGTTTACCTTATCAACGTTTACATTAAACGAAGTTTGAATTACCGGACGTTCCGAAGCAACCACAACCTGATCTTCATCTTTATACCAAAAAGCAGGACGAATTCCCCAAGGATCTCTCATAGCTATAGTATCGCCGCTTCCGGTTATGGCACATATTACAAATCCTCCGTCCCATAAAGGAGATGATTCTTTGAAAACCTTGGCAATATCAATGTTGCTCTCTATGTATTTTGAAAGTTCTTTACCTTCATAACCTTTGGCAACACCTTCCTTATATATTCTGTCATTTTCGCGGTCTAAACGATGTCCGAGCTGTTCAAGCAATAAATAAGTATCGGCGTTATATCGCGGATGCTGTCCTTGTGAGGTAAGATGTTCGAAGACTTCATCAACATTTGTAATATTGAAGTTCCCACACACACAAAGATTTCTTGCAGGCCAACTATGACGACGCAAAAAAGGATGTATGTATGCAAGTCCTGCGCGTCCTGTTGTGGAATATCGCAAATGCCCCATATATATTTCACCTGCATACGGTAAATGTTTCTCGGCATAGGCGGCATCAGCTTCTTGCTCTGCAGAAATTCCGTTAAGTTTCTTAGCCACCGTACCGAATATTTCCTGTATTGCAGTATTTCCTATAGCCCTTTCGCGATAAATATATTCTTCTCCCGCAGGAGCATTCATTTTAACGCAAGCAAGACCGGCACCCTCCTGACCACGGTTATGCTGTTTCTCCATCATAAGATAGAGTTTGTTCAAACCGTAACGCCAAGTTCCGTATTTTTCCTGATAATAAGCCAGCGGTTTCAAGAGGCGAACCAACGCCACACCACATTCATGTTTAAGAGGCTCCATATTTCATTTATATTTTGACACGCATCACGAAGCACGTGTCTTTTTATTTGAAAAACGCCCGAACTTCCGGGCTGCCGTTATTATTTGCAAAGTTACTCAAAATAACATAGCAAGGACTCGCGAGAGAGCATAAAAAAAGCAAGAATCACGTTTCGCAAACCAACGCTTATTCTTGCTTCCTTTATCTTTCTAAAACAGTTACCTATTTCCGATTACTTCTTTAGATGTTCTTTTACTTGTTCATTAGGAATCATCTGCTCGTCAAAAATGTAAGCACCTGTCTTGGGACTCTTAACCATTTTGATAACTTTGGAATAAGAGCGACCATCTTTCTTACCCTCATGAAGGGTTGCGACTACTTTCTTTGCCATTTTCTAACTATTTTTACTTGATTTCCTTATGAATTGTCATTCTTTTGAGGATGGGGTTATATTTCTTCAACTCCATACGATCGGGCGTATTCTTACGATTCTTTGTCGTAACATAACGAGAAGTACCGGGCAGCCCACTGTTCTTCATTTCAGTGCATTCAAGAATCACCTGCACCCTATTGCCTTTAGCTTTCTTGCCAGCCATTTTTATATTCCCTTTATATTATTATTAAGCTATAACTCTGATGTCTTTCAACTCGCAATATCCTTTAGCGAGTGCGCTACGAAGAGCGGCATCAAGTCCTACTTTATTGATTAAACGCAAACCTGCTGCCGAGATAGTAAGACTAATCCAGCAGTCCTCTTCGGGATAATAGAATTTCTTTGTAAACAGATTCGCATCAAACGTGCGCTTTGTACGCAATTTTGAATGCGCAACGTTATTACCACGCATCGCGCGCTTTCCTGTGATTTGACAAATCTTAGACATTGCTATTTCGTTTTTATTTTTTCGCTACACTACCGTTTTTTGTTATCAACGGCTTTCTTTCGAGGCGCAAAGTTACGAAGAATATATTGAACCACAAACTTATCTAACAAAAATTTCCCCACAAAATTCATGTTTTTAAGTTTTTCTCCGCTGCCTTTTATTATTTACCGCCTTTTTGTCTGTTGCAACTGCGACACAACATCTGACAGTTCTCTTCTACAGTGCGTCCACCCTCGCACCAAGGTTTTATATGATCGCCCTCCATAAACTCGTAATCGAATTCCTTGTGGCACATGGGGCAAACATGTTTCTGTTTCTCCCACACGGCAAGTTTTATATTCTCGGGAAAAGAGCGCAAATCGAGACAACGTTCGTCTCCTGTCAGCACGTAAGGGATTATCCCTGTTTTACGTTGTATTTCGCCGTCGGTCATTAGCATTGAAATACGTTTTGCCATAGCTTCTACGTCAAGAGTTTTTCTGCTGTTTTCATCGTAAAACTTTGCCCAGTCAAGACCTTTCATAATTGTCTTGAACTTTTTCATGTCGAAGTTTGTTATTGCCCAGTTCAGCACATTCTGAAAATATGTCCACAGATTGTTTGCATTGGGGTCGTGCTGGTGTTCCGCCATATATCCCACCGCACTTTGCCTTTTTCCGTTGCGCGTTTCGTGGTCTGCTTTCCATTCAAGGGCTTTCTTCAAATAATCCTGTCGCAAAGGTGTGCCATTCACAAGATTTCTTCCCAAACGATAAGCACCACAGTTGGACTTTGAGAAATGACGCTTCGCATCGGTTACAAACGGTCCTGCATAAACGGCATTGTTTATTTCCTGTTCGTTCAAAGGCTTGCCTGCTATGTTTATTGTCTTGAACCATTCCAGTTTCTCCGAGGCTTTTCCCTCACATACGTATATTGTAAGTTTATAATCAAGAATTCTTTTCTGTATGTCGGCAGGTTGGTTGAAGAAGTTCCTGAATTCGTAACTGAATTTGCCTGTCACATATTCGCAAAGCGATAAAGTACGTTGCTGTCCGTCCATTATTTCATAAGGACACTCGGCATCTTCGCCACGTTTCACCCAGTACATCACATTCAGCGGATAACCGTTCAGCACTGTAGTTATTACAGCCTGCTGTTCTTTATCATTATATATAAACTCTCTCTGATAAGGTGGGCGTATGTCAAGTCTGCCGCCATAGCCTCTTACTCCTTGTTCTTCATTGTTCACATAATCTTTGGTAATTTCTCCTACTGTTACTTCTATTTGTTTTATTGTCATCATGGCTTTTGGGAATGTTTATTGCTAATAAAAATGCGTTTATATTTTTTCTGTCCTCCAATCATGGGCTGCAGGACCTTACTTTCTTCTTTCCAAATTCCATTTGAAAAGCCTTTACCCTCACTCTCCGTTGCTCCTATAATTTCAAATTGATCCGGATTGTATTTATCAAGGAATGTAATTGGGACTCCCATTATTCCTTCATAATCACACGGAATGTTTGCCGTTTTAGAAATTTCTATAGCGTTATAATTATCATAACAAGGATAATCCTCCTGTGAATATCTACAAACTAAATCTAATTCTTCATGACGTTTTTTGTGGTCAAGATTGGTAAACCAACAAATATTTCCAAGACTACGCCATTTCCGACCATTTTCATCCTGCCAATATCTCGTTTCTCTTGGTTCATAATCCGCAGGAACTTGAAAAGCCATGTCTCCAGAAATACAACCAAGCCATATAATATTTTTCTTTATTAGTGGAAATACCTCTTTATAAGTTATTGCATTCTGGTTTCCCACTATTATAAACTTCTTTCCATATTCCATGAGTTGCCCAATATACTCCCGAAACAGTGAAAACGGTGGATTGGTAACCACTATGTCTGCTTCTTTCAACAAATCTACGCATTCTTTAGATCGGAAATCTCCCGTTTCAAGCAACGACATTACATTTTTGTCGTTTTGAAGCAAAATCTTTACATCCGACAGATCAACAGCCCCGTCGCCATTCATATCTTTCACCTCGGTTATCTCTACCTTATAGGCAACTTTCTTTGGTTCTTCATTAAACTCCTTAAAAAATGTAATCAACTCAGTACCTTGCACCGGAGAACCGTTATAACAAGTACATATCAGTTTTTTCAATCCAAGTTGATTGAAGTTCAATGCAAAATATTTGAAGAAATTGCTCTCGTATGGGTCATCGCAGTTGCACAGCACGGTCTTCCCTCGAAAATGCGCCCAATAATGCTGCAATTCCTTCTCAATGTCGGAAATCTGAGTATAAAACTCGTCTTTCTTTGCCTTTCGGGCGGAATTTAGATTCTTGTTAGCCATAGATTGACAGTCTTTTTTGCACCGACTATCAATCACGCCAAGACGCAAAAAGGGCGTGATGCTCTTATTGCGTTCAGCTTTGAGGCAGCCTCGGATGGAAACCTCAGACCATCATTAAGAAAACACCACGCCTATGCGTTGGTGCATTTGCTAACAGATGGTCAAAGAAGTCCAAACCGAACTACTTTTTTCACAATTATTCCTGTAACGTTTATTTCCAATAAGTTTCCGAGGCTTTTGGCTGAACGCGAAATAATAGCGAATGCTTTTTTGTTTACCGATAAGATTTTGCCGCCACATAAAGAAGCGGCATCACAAAGTTATGAATTATTTCAAGAACGCGGCGGCATCGTCCGCCAAATTTTCCGCTCTTACAGAACACACTTATAGAGAGTATGAAAATCCACCTCTTTTGAATTTTTCCGCAACTCCTTAAAATCCAAGAACATACACGCTTTTACCCTGCTTTTGTAAGACTTTGTTTTTCAGAAACTTATCATAGCAAAAAATACAAGGCACTTATTTTAAAATAAGTGCCTTGTATTTTAAAATATATGGCTCGTAATTTTTGCGATAAGCCATGTGTTTTTTCGAGAATCAAACAACCATCCTTCGACAACGGCTTTCTTCTTCATAAAAACACCTGCCGTTTCATCGGTTTACGACTCCATACAGTTTCAAAAGAGATTCAGTTTGCGCTTTCTTGCTTCCTCGAGCGAAATTTCAGTAGGATTCTTTTCTTTTTGTTCATGCTCCTCACGCAAACGCGCATACAATTCGTTCAACTCGGTTATATATGCAGCCGACGTGCGCGGATTTATAAGTTTTTCGGCAACTATAGCCGCCTGCGAGGCATCCTTGGTCCACGCCACGGGACCTGAATAAACCGAAGCTATCTTCAACGCCGTATGAAGTTCGGAAGTTGTGGCACCACCCACCATTATGGGCATTTTCAGTCCGGCAGCTTCCATCATTTCGGCTACTTTGGTCATTTCTTCAAGGCTCGGCGTGATAAGACCACTCAAAGCAACAATCGCAGGATTCTCTTTTTTTGCGGCATCAACAATTTTCTCCGGCGGAGTCATTACTCCGAGATCTATTACATTGAAATTGTTGCACGAAAGAACCGTTGCAACTATGTTTTTGCCAATGTCGTGGACATCGCCCTTTACTGTGGCAATCAGAATTTCAGGCAACGAAGATTTCGAATCCTCTCCCCCTTTTTTCTGCGCCTCAATAACGGGTTGCAATATAGCTACGGCTGCTTTCATGGTGCGGGCGGTCTTAACAACCTGGGGCAAAAACATTTTGCCGGCACCAAAAAGAACGCCCACTTCGTTCATTGCGTCCATCAAAGGTCCTTCGATTATATCTACAGCCTTGGGATATTTTTCAAGAGCCTCCTTTATGTCCTCTTCAATATGGTCGGTTATGCCTTTGCGCAGGGCATACGCCAATCGTTTCTCCACACTTTCTGCACGCCAGGCATCGGCAGCCACATTATGATTGGATGTCAGAGATTTTCCACCCCCTGCATTCTGCTCCTCGAGCAACTTGTCTGCCAGCTCAATCAGTTTTTGGGGAGCCTCTGGCGAGGTGTACATTATTGCATCGTCAAAGATTTTCAGTTGGTCTTTGTCTATGTCATCGTATGTTACAGAAGTAGACGGATTGACTATACCCATATCCATTCCCTCACCTATGGCATGGTAAAGAAATACTGCGTTCAGTGCCGCACGTACATAATTGTTGCCACGGAAAGAGAAAGAAAGGTTGCTGACACCGCCGCTGACATGGGCATAAGGAAGATTCTTGCGAATCCAACCCGTAGCCTCAATAAAATCGAGCGCATAGCGGTCGTGTTCCGCCATACCTGTGGCAATGGAAAGCACATTGGGGTCGAAAATTATGTCTTCAGGCGGGAAATGAACCTTTTCGGTAAGCAGTTTGTAAGCACGTTCACAAATTTCTATTTTTCTTTCAAACGATGTAGCCTGCCCCACCTCGTCGAAAGCCATGACAACGGTTGCCGCGCCTATCTTGCGCAATTCGCGGGCATGGGAAAGAAACTTTTCCTCACCCTCTTTCAAAGAAATGGAATTGACAATACACTTACCCTGCACACATTTCAAACCTGCCATGACCACGTCCCATTTGGAAGAGTCTATCATCAGCGGAACACGGGCTATGTCTGGGTCGGAAGTAAGAAGGTTCAGGAAATGAATCATTTCTTCTTTGGCATCAAGCAAACCGTCATCGAAATTTATGTCGAGAACCTGCGCACCGTCCTCTACCTGTTTGCGGGCTATGGTAAGAGCCTCTTCGTATTTCTTTTCTTTTATCAAACGTAAGAACTTACGGGAACCGGCAACGTTGCAACGCTCACCAATATTCATAAAATTACTTCCGGGCAAAAGACGTTTGCTTTCAAGTCCCGAAAGCCACAGATTGTGGTCTCGCTTTACGGGAACATGAGGTGTTTTGAACGTTCCGTCATGTCTTATGATTCCTTCATATTCAGCTATGAATTTGTCAGTAGTTCCGCAACAACCGCCGATAATATTAACAAGCCCTTCGTCAACAAACTCCTGCACCTGTACAGCCATTTCCTTCGGCGTTTGACGGTATTTGCCCATTTCGTCTGGCAATCCTGCATTGGGATATACAGATATATAATAAGGTGCGAACGATGCGAGAGACTCAAGGAAAGGTTTCATGTCCTTTGCGCCAAACGAGCAGTTCAAGCCAACAGACATTACTCCCGCGTGGTCAATTGAAGCCACAAAAGCCTCTAATGTCTGCCCCGACAGAGTTCTCCCTGCTTTATCGGCAACTGTTACCGAAAGCATTACAGGCAGTTCCACGCTCATTTCGTCCATTGCCTCGCGGGCAGCAAACAATGCAGCCTTGGCGTTAAGGGTATCGAAAATCGTTTCAATAAGCAGAATATCCACGCCGCCCTCTATAAGAGCCTTTATCTGGTCTTTGTAAGCCGAAGCAAGTTCATCGAAAGTAATATTGCGAAGTGCGGGATTGTTGACATCGGGGCTGAGAGAACACGTTTTGTTTGTAGGACCTATGGAACCCGCCACAAAACGTGGTTTTTCGGGATTCTTGGCTGTAAAATCGTCGGCATATTTGCGTGCGAGCCTTGCCGCCGACACATTCAACTCATGACAGTAATCGCACGCGCCATAATCTTCCATGGAAATACGCTGCGAACTGAAAGAATTAGTTTCTATAATGTCGGCTCCCGCCTCAAGATAGCGTCTGTGTATATCGCCAATAACATCAGGACGCGAAATAACAAGCAAATCATTATTGCCTTTTTGAAGTCCCGGCAAATCTTTGAAACGTTCTCCGCGATAATCCTCTTCTGTAAGATTGTAACTTTGTATCATTGTGCCCATGGCACCATCGAGAATCAATACTCTTTGGCGCATCAGGCTTATAAATCTTTCTTTTGTTGTCATCGTCTCATGTTTATGGCTTTGAACTTCTCCGCCATCATTCTTTTGTCTTCCTTTTCCTTTAGTGTCTGTCGTTTGTCGTATTCTTTTTTGCCACGCACCAAACCAATTTTAAGTTTCGCCCTATTGTTTTCATCTATGTAAAGTAAAAGCGGAACTATGGAAAGACCCGGATTTTTTGTTTCCTGCGCCAATCTTCGAATTTCTCTGCGATTGAGTAATAGTTTACGGTCGCGCCGAGCCTCGTGATTATAAAACGAGCCGTAAAAATATTCTGCTATATAAACATTCTTGACCCAAATTTCGCCATCGCGGATGTAGCAGAAAGAATCAGTCAGTCCCGCCTTTCCTGCACGTATGGATTTAATCTCGGTACCACAAAGCACAATACCTGCATTGTATGTATCGAGTACGAAATAGTCGTGTTCGGCACGTTTGTTCTTTATTTCTATCTTCTTTTGCGTCAAAGCCATTGTCTTTCTTACCTTATAGTCAAAAACTCATCTATATTTGCTTCTATATAAGAACCCACGGCTTCGGTATATTCTGTTTCACGCTCTACATATTCATCATCGTATTCGTCATACTTTTCGAATTTCTCGTAAAGAGCCATGAATTCTTCATCGGAGCAATCGCGTGTTATTTCTCCTGCTGTCTTTTCGTACAAACGTCTCACATCGTACAACATGTTGCACAATTCTTTCAATCCCATCTCCCGCATGGCTTTTGCGAAAGGATTCTCAAAGAAAAAAGGACCGTAACCATTGTGAATGAGTTGCACAAAGCCTCCCTCAAGCAATTCGCGACGCAATATTATATATCCAATTATAGTTATCTGCGAAGAAGTAAGTTTTGGCATAGATTCCGAATCGAGTTTTCCTCCTACGCTTTCCAACGCTTTCCGGGACACAAGTTCACAAAGAGAACCCGAACCTGCTTTCTTTGCAGCTTCGAGTTCTTCTCTGCTTATTTCGGGTAATTTATTTTTGTTTTCTTCCATTTTTATCTTCTTGAAGAGTGCAAAATTGCAACAAATTAGCGGAACAGCATACAAGCTCCGCTATTTTCAAGACTTTTATTCGCAATAAACATAATTGAATCGCGCGGAAGGAGCAACATCCCCGTTTACATAGAAATCCATAGGATTACCCTCTTCCTGCATATTGTCGCTCCACTTATATTCAAAGTCAAGTTTTTTACCCTTGCACTCCATGAGTTCTCGCGGAACGCTTATTACTATTGCTTTGTCATATACCACAACCTTAGCCTTGCCCACTGCTTTCCAATTCCAATCATTTCCTGCACCTTTTTCCACAGAAACATATCCGTCAGACGAAGTTTGACGATTGATAGCAAAGTCGTAGCCTTCCCAGCCAGTATTTTTATCACGGTCTATGTCCACAAACAAAACCATCCAATTCTTGTCGGAGCGCGGAGAAAGCAAACTGTCGGTACGCACATAGAAATAAACATTCTTATTATCACGCGCCACACGCGCTTCCACTATATCATTTCTACCCGTATTGTTGGTATAAGTAATATTAAATGCGCCACTGCAATACCTGTGCATAACATCGCCGCGATAATCTTTATATACGGGTTTCACATCTTTCCATTCGTCAAGGCAATCAATTTTTATTGTTTTTGCTTCTGATACTTTTTCGGGCTTTTCTATTCCTTTGAAACGCCTTACCTTGTCCACAAGCATATAATAATAGACATCACCTTTACTACCCCAACCTTTATTGGGTTCTATATCGCGGCTGTGATCCCAATCAAACTGATCAACAAAAGCAAAATTGCGCCCTTTCCAAACGTCTCCGTTCTTGAACATATCCGCTACGTACTCGTTCCAACCGGTTACAAAAACCATTTTAGGATCAAGTTCAAAAGCACGACTCCATTGTTCGTTAAAATTCCATCCATAAAGATAGGCATCCTTACGAGTATCGAAACCCTTTAATTTGGAATAGCTTCTGCCATAACTGCCATCAACATTAAAAGCAGAACAATGTCCGTTTGTGGCATCGCTTGTATTTTGCGCCATTCCCACCGTAACTTGTTCGTAGCCTTTTTCTGTCTTTACGTAACCGTGTTGTGGGTAAACCTCGAGCCATCCCCATTGTTTCCAATTGGGATTGTTGGCAGGACCGTTAACGTAATCAGGTTGTCCCGGACGATATGTAAAGAAATCAAGTATTTCTTTTTCTTCCGGTACATTCTTATCAAAATTATCGCAATATGCCATAATCACAGGCTTTCCGTCCCAATAATACCACAGATCCTTATACAGTCCGGGCTTGTACAATTCATTATAAAGACGCGTGAGTGATTTTTTTGAATTATCGCTGTATCCGAACGGAAGCATAAAAGCAATTTTGGGAGTATTTACCCCGTCAAGGCGTGCCTGGTGCCATACGCGCAAAAGTGTTTTATATGATTTGTCCCAAGTCAAATCGCCATTGGTACAATCAAAAAATACAGCATCTACCTTTGCATCGGCAAGCATTTCGGCATGTTTGCGAAGTACCCAAGGATCAAAAGTACTATAATATCCCAATAACGGTTCTTCCCAAAAATAATGTGCCCGCCAATTCTTCCAAGCCGGATGATCATAGCTTTCCATAGCCTCCGGCTGTTCGCGTTGTATTTTACTTACATTGCGATCTGTTATTCCCTGCGGATAATTCCATTGATGCCATGTCCAATAGAATATGGCGACCTCTTTTTCTTTACGCAGTTTCACGCTATCGGGATCTTGCAAAGCTTTTCTGCCAAGAGCATCGGTTACAGCCCACGTGTCCGACTTCAAAAACTGCGCATCAGCCACTGCTGCAGAAACACATGCCGCAACCAACACGATTTTTCGCACAAACAACCAAATATTTGTCATTATTTATTGTTTTTACGCTTTAACAAAAGAACAAAGAAACTTCTTACTTATTTTTCAGTATGTCTCGAATTTCGGTAAGCAATAGTTCCTCTTTAGACGGAGCAGGAGGAGCAGCCGGAGTTTCGTCTTTCTTTTTCCTTGCCATGATGTTTATTCCCTTAACAAGCAAGAAAACACAAAAAGCAATAATCACAAATTCTATGACAGTCTGTACGAACACCCCGTAATTAATAGTTGCCGAAACTTCAGGGTTTATGGGATTGACAGGCAGCTTCACCTTGAGATCCGTAAAATCCATCCCGCCAATAAGCCATCCTATAGGAGGCATTATTATATCCGAAACTATCGATGAAACTATCTTTCCGAAAGCTGCACCTATAATTACACCAACAGCCATATCAATGGCATTTCTCTTAACTGCGAACTCTTTGAATTCCTTTATAAATTTGCTCATATCCAAATTAATTGCATTAAAACTCGGCAAAAGTAAAAACAATTTCGTAATTTTGCGCCAAATAATTAAACAAACAACCTAATTAAAACATCAAAAACATGATTAAAGTTGGTATTAATGGTTTCGGTCGTATCGGCCGTTTCGTTTTCCGTTCCACACTTGAGGACGCAAACAAGAATGACGTTATAGTAGTAGGTATCAACGACCTTCTTCCTGTAGACTACATGGCATACATGCTGAAGTATGATACCATGCACGGACAATTCAACGGCACTATCGAGGCTGACGTTGAAAAGAGTGAACTTATTGTTAACGGCAACCACATCCGCGTAACCGCAGAAAAGGATGCTGCAGACTTGAAGTGGGACGAAATAGGCGCAGAATACGTTGTAGAATCAACAGGTTTCTACCTCACAATGGACCGCGCTGAGAAGCATCTCCAGGCTGGTGCTAAATATGTTGTTCTTTCTGCTCCTTCCAAGAAAGGCGAAGACGGTCGTCAGGCAGATATGTTCGTTTGCGGTGTAAACACCGACAAATATGCAGGTCAGAAAATCGTTTCCAATGCATCTTGCACCACTAACTGCCTTGCTCCTATTGCAAAGGTATTGAACGACAACTTCGGCATCGAAACCGGTTTGATGACTACCGTTCACTCAACAACCGCTACACAGCGCACTGTTGATGGTCCTTCTATGAAAGACTGGCGTGGTGGTCGTGCTGCTTCCGGCAACATCATCCCCTCTTCCACCGGTGCTGCAAAAGCAGTAGGTAAAGTTATCCCCGAACTTAACGGCAAACTTACCGGTATCTCTATGCGCGTTCCGACACTTGACGTTTCTGTAGTTGACCTTACTGTTAACTTGAAGAAATCTGCAAGCAAGGAAGACATCTGCGCTGCAATGAAGGCTGCTTCCGAAGGCGAATTGAAAGGTATCCTCGGCTACACCGAAGACAAAGTCGTTTCTTCTGACTTCCTCGGCTGCCCGTTGACATCAATCTTCGACGCTGACGCTGGTGTTTACCTCACCGACAAGTTCGTTAAGGTTGTTTCATGGTATGACAACGAGATCGGTTACAGCCACAAGGTTGTTGACCTCATCAAGATCATGAACAAATACAACAGCAAGTAATTTGTATTTTTCCAAATCATAAAACCACCCTCGCACAAATAATGTGCGAGGGTGGTTTCTTTTTATATGCTTCCGCATATCTCTTACAAAAATGTAGTAACAAAAAATACATGGCAATTCTTTGAAAAATCCAGCTCCGACATGGGTATATAAATTATACTCTAATGATGGAACTTTTTTGAAAAATGGAATTACTTCAAAGCCTGTGGCAGAATCTCATTATCCAAAATGGTACATGAGTGATAAATATATGATAAAGCAACTATTCCCTAATAGGCGAGCTGCTTATGAATGGGAATACAAGCAAAACACCATACAAAGAGGATCGTCAAATAAAAATATGCATTAATATGGAAGATATAAATATCTTAGCATTCTTCTTTTCTTATCCATCATTGCCTATAGATGCATCGGATGAATCATCAGAAGAAGCAATTAAGAGAGGAGATGAATTTCGCACCTATATTTGGGGTGAAAAGGGTATCGATATACTCCTAAAATCACTTTCATATATCGATTATGGTAAAGATTTAAAACGAATTCTTTTCCAATTTTACATTATGCCTTGTGATTATGAGCGAATACATATAAAAGAGATCGAACAATACAGAAAAAAAGAAAAAGCAATAGGAATACCTATTATTGTAGAACGCTCTTTTTTCCAGTTTTCAGAAACAGAGAGAAGAGAATTTCTTGTATCTTCAATGCTCTCAAAATTTAACATATTGAGAAATGTTGTCAAAAACAAGAAACTTGACACCAACATGACAAAATTGGTTCATGATTTCAGCTATAATTTGAAAACATTTGTATAAGTAGATACAAAACTAAAAAGTCTTTCTACTTGAAAGCTGATTATTGTTATTTAAAAGAGCCGTATTCATACTCTAAAATATAGTTGAATACGGCTCTTTTTACATGATTCACATCTTTCATTTTTTGAGTCATATTGAAAAGGTACTATCAAAAAGCGAATACTTACAATTTAAGACCTAAAAGCATGAAAAGAGCCATTACACGATAATTTTAGCTTTTATCCTTAAATTAAATTATTGGTGTCCGCTAAACGCATGAATAAAATGTTCAAAAATAAAGGCCGGAAACCTCGCTTGGTATCCAGCCTTTTGGTTACTTTGGTATATGCAAAAGCAATGCAAATCCGCCCAAGCTGAATTTGAAAGCATCACCTTTCAAACACAGTTCCCTTTAAGTAATGCCTTTCTTATTAGCCTAAAAATGCAGCATGCAATAACTCGCACAGAACCCTACAAAACACAGAAAATACACCCATAAAAATACCTCTTTATAAGTTTCTATTTGCCAGATTCTTATAAAGTTCAAAAATACAAGGCACATATTTCAAAATATATGGCTTATATTTTAAAATACATGGCTTGTATTTTTCACAAGATGCCTTATCTTTTTTTCGATATTAAAAAGCGATAAAAAAACAACCACAAAATTGCACTTGTATACACCTTTCCGGCACTTCCATATCGGTAAAAATGATTTTTCATTACGCATTTAATCATGCCAACAAAGGTTTATATCGCATTATATGGTTAACTTTGGTTGTTCGAAATCACTACCGGTAGAACAGCAATGCAATGGAACATAAAGACAAACACAACATACTAACCATAGTAGGACCTACGGCATGCGGCAAAACATCGCTTGCAGTAAGAGTTGCCGACAAATTAAACGGCGAAATCATAAGCGGAGACAGCAGACAGATTTATCGCGGCATGACACTCGGTACGGGAAAAGACATAGAAGAATACAATATAAATGGGAGAAACATAAGATTCCACTTGATAGACATTGTAGACCCGGGAGTGAAATACAACATATATAATTACCAGCACGATTTTTCGCAGGCTTATGAAGATATTATTTCTCGTGGAAAAACGCCGATATTATGCGGAGGTTCGGGAATGTATGTAGAGTGTGTACTCAGAGGATACAGAATGACTCCGGTTCCCGAGAATTCCCGATTGCGTCAAAGCCTTGAAGGCAAAGGACTCAAAGAACTCACGGAAATACTTAAAAGCTACGGTAAAAAACTGCACAACACAACAGATGTTGATACTCCCAAACGCGCCATAAGGGCTATAGAAATAGAAGATTATTATAGCAAGCATCCTGTTGAACCTGAAGAATTTTCCAAACCGGAGAGTATCAATTTTTGTCTTGAAATCCCTCGCGAACTGCGTTGGCACAGAATTACCAAACGATTAAAAGAACGACTTGACGCAGGAATGGTAGATGAAATAAAATCGCTCATAGGACTGCAAAGTCCAAACTGCCCAACAGAAAATTTTCCAGAACCTATCACCCCCGAAGAACTGATGTATTACGGATTGGAATACAAATATGTTACTCTCTACGCCATAGGAGAAATGACATACGAAGAGATGTTCGAAAAATTAAACATAGCCATACGACAATTTGCAAAACGACAAATGACATGGTTCAGAGGAATGGAACGACGCGGCATAAAACTTAATTGGATTGACGCATCTCAACCTTTGGAACAACAAGTATCAATGGTGATAGAGACTTGGGAGAAACAGAATTAATATGAACTGACGCAAATAACGTATTCAACCGTTTATACACACCCGTTTCTACAAAAAAACATTCGATGTGTAAAAAAACATGTTTGCTATGTCTGCTTTTCAATAAAAAACGGTAACTTTGAAAAACAAAACAAGACTAAGACACCATGAGCTACTTAAAGTTCGATAAGCCCCAGATGACAAACCTTCAGGAAAGTCTTTTCAAGGAAGTTTTGCTGACCAACAAAGACGGTTCTTATGCCTCTACCACTCTTACCGGTTGCAATATCCGCAAATACGACGGGCTGCTTGTAGTTCCAATTCCTACCATGGACGACAAAAGCCACGTGCTTCTTTCTTCACTTGACGAAACTGTCATACAGCACGGTGCGGAATTCAATCTCGGGCTTCATAAATATCAAGGCGAAAACTACAGTCCCAAAGGACACAAATACATAAACCGCTTTGAATGGTTCAAAGTTCCGATTACCACTTACCGCGTGGGAGGTGTTGTGCTGCAAAAAGAAATAGCATTTCAATCCGGAGAACCGAGAATTCTGATAAGATACACATTAGTTGATGCGCACTCAAAGACAAAGTTGCGTTTCAAGCCTTTTCTTGCATTCCGCAGCGCAAATCAATTTACTCACGAAAATTGGGCGGCAAATCTAAACTATACTCCCGTTGACAACGGAATAAAAATGTGTCTTTACAGCGGCTATCCCGACCTGTATATGCAGCTAAACAAAAAAAGTGAATTTGTTTACGACCCGCAATGGTACCTCGGGCTTGACTACCCGCGCGAACGCGAACGCGGATACGAAGCAAACGAAGATCTTTTGGTGCCTGGATATTTTGAAGTTGACATTCGCAAAGGAGAACAAATAGTTTTCAGTGCGGGATTGAGCGAGATTCGTCCCACTTTGATGAAAAAGCAAATGGATAAAGAAGTGGACAAGCATGAAGGAATAGGTAACTTCTATCAGTGTCTTGTACATGCCGCTCACCAGTTCAAAATAGAAGAAAACGGAGAACACTATATAATTGCAGGTTGGCCATGGTTCAAATGCCGTGCAAGAGACATGCTTGTGGCTATGCCGGGACTGACTCTAAATATAGGAGAGAACAAACTTTTTGAATCATACATGGAAACTTTTGCCAAAGCCATGCGTGATTTCATGAACAATCGTAAGCTTTCCGTAAACATATATGAGATAGACAAACCGGATGTCCCATTGTGGGCAACGTGGTGCATACAGCAATACGCCAAACTTGTGTCCGGCAAAGAATGTTATGCAAAATACGGCACACTGCTCAACGAAATTATGAGTTATGTTCTTGCTGGAAAACATCCGAATTTGTTCGTACACGACAATGGTCTCGTATATTCAAGCGGACATGAAAAAGCAATTACATGGATGAACTCCACAATTGATGGAAAGCCGATTGTACCGCGCTCCGGATATATTGTGGAATTCAATGCTCTTTGGTATAATGCTCTTAAATTCCAAACAGAACTTATAAAGGAATTCGGCACGGAAGAAGAGATAGCGTCTCTTTATGAAATATCTTCCGTTACGTCAAAAGTAGAAAATTCTTTCAGCAAAACTTTCCTGAACGAATACGGTTACTTATTTGATTTTGTTGACGGCACAACGCTCGATTGGAGTGTTAGACCTAATCAGATATTTGCAGTTGCGCTTGATCATTCACCTCTTTCACCGACAGCCAGAAAGACCGTGCTCGATATTTGTACCCGTGAACTTGTTACGCCCAAAGGGCTTCGTTCTCTCAGTCCCAAAAGCGGAGGATATAATCCTATTTTCGCAGGTCCGCCGCAACAGCGTGATCGCTGTTACTATCAAGGCACGGCATGGCCTTGGCTTATGGGTTTTTATCTTGAAGCATATCTAAGAGTATATAAACGCAGCGGGCTATCTTATATAGAACGTCAATTGATAGGCTTCGATGAAGAAATGTCTTATCACTTTATAGGCACACTGCCTGAATTATTCGACGGAGATCCACCTTTCCACGGGAGAGGTGCGTTTGCTTTTGCCATGAGTGTGAGCGGTATTCTGAGAGCAGAAAGACTGCTTGAGAAATACAATGAAAACAATCCTTATAAAGAGGAAACAATATGAAAGTTCTAATGTTCGGTTGGGAGTTTCCTCCCCACATCCTTGGCGGACTCGGAACTGCAAGCTATGGCATAACCAAAGGACTTGCAGCGCAGGGAGATATGGACATAACTCTGTGCCTTCCCAATCCGCATGGAGACGAAGACCACTCTTTTCTTAACATAATACCAATGAACAATGTGCCGGTAGTTTGGCACGATGTTAATCGCGAATATGTAGAACAACGAATCGGGCATCGCATGTCGCCGGATTTGTATTACGACTTGCGCAATCACATTTACGCAGACTTCAACTACCGATATACAGACGATCTTGGTTGTATTAATTTTTCGGGAAGATATCCAGACAATCTTAACGAGGAAATAAACAACTATTCCATAGTGGCAGGAGTCGTTGCACGTCAGCAACAGTTCGATATAATTCACGCACACGATTGGCTTACTTACCCTGCCGGCATACACGCAAAGCAAGTTTCGGGAAAGCCACTGGTCATCCATGTTCACGCAACAGATTTCGACCGCAGCAGAGGGCATGTTAACCCCACGGTTTACGGTATTGAAAAAGACGGAATGGATCACGCCGACTGTATAATGTGCGTAAGCGAACTTACGCGGCAAACGGTAATAAATCATTATCATCAAAGCCCGGACAAATGCTTTGCCGTGCATAATGCTGTATATCCGCTCGAGCCGGGAAAAGAAGAAATTCTTGCTCATCGCCTTCCTCTCAAAGAACGTAAGGAACGTGTAGTAACTTTTCTCGGAAGAATTACTATGCAGAAAGGTCCTGAATATTTCGTAGAAGCCGCTGCACTCGTACTTCAACGCACACGCCATATAAGATTCTGCATGGCAGGAAGCGGAGATATGATGAATGCAATGATAGAACTTGCTGCACGGCGAGGCATAACAGACCGTTTTCATTTCCCTGGTTTTATGAAAGGTAACCAAGTCTATGAAGCTTATTGCAAAAGCGATGTTTACGTAATGCCATCCGTATCCGAGCCTTTCGGAATCTCCCCGCTCGAAGCTATGCAGTGCGGAGTTCCTTCTATTATCAGTAAACAATCCGGCTGCTCCGAGATTCTTAAAAACTGCATCAAACTTGACTATTGGGACATAAATGCCATGGCAGATGCCATGTATTCCATTTGCACCAACGATGCTCTTTATCAATATCTCAAAGACGAAGGCAAAAAAGAAGTTGACCAAATAACCTGGGAGAAAGTCGGATTAAAAATCCGCAATCTTTACGAACTTACATTCCACAGATATTATCACAACAACTGAATAACAATACGGACATGAAAACGATATGTTTATATTTCGAAATACATCAGAACATTCACCTGAAACGCTATCGCTTTTTCGACATAGGTACTGACCACTACTATTACGACGATTACGAAAACGCCCGCAGTATTACCGAAACCGCCGAGAAATCATATATTCCCGCTTTGAAGACTCTTATTAGCATGGCGGAAAGTAACAAGCGTTTTTTCAAATGTGCCTTGTCGCTTTCGGGTTGTGCCATAGAACAACTTGAAAGCCACGCACCCGAAGTGCTTGATCTGATAAAACGTCTTTATGATACGGGCTGCTGCGAGATTTTGGCGGAACCGTATTCGCATGGTCTTTCTTCGCTTGCCAATGCAGAATGTTTCAAAGAAGACGTTAAATTGCTTTGCCACAAGGTTAATTCCATCTTCGGAGCCACTCCCAAAATTTTCCGTAACTCTTGTCTTATCTATTCAGATGAAATCGGCGAACTTGTAGCGGGAATGGGATTCAAGGGAATGCTTACCGAAGGTGCAAAACACATTTTAGGTTGGAAGAGTCCGCACTTTGTTTACAACTGTTCCATTGCCCCGAAACTGAAACTTCTTTTGCGCGACCATCGTCTCTCCGAAGACATAAGTCTGAGGTTTAATAATCCTTCGTGGAGTGAGTTTCCGCTTTTCGCAGACAAATATATGGACTGGATAGCCAAGATGCCGGAAGACGAACAGGTAATTAACATATTCATGGAGCTTTGCGCTCTCGGCATTTTCCAACCTTTGTCATCCAACATACTTGAATTTTTCAAGGCTTTGCCTGAAGAAGCCAAAAAGCGCGGCATAACTTTTTCCACACCTTCGGAAATTTGTTCAAAAACAAAGAGTGCCGGAAGTCTGAGTGTGCCATATCCTATTTCATGGGTTGATGAAGAAAGAGACACAAGCGCATGGCTCGGAAACATAATGCAGCGCGAAGCCTTTGAAAAGCTATACAGCATTGCCGACCGCGTCAGAATTTGCGACAACCGCCAGATAAAACAGGACTGGAACTATCTGCAAGCCACAAACAACTTCAGATTCATGAACACAAAGCCGAGCGCAGAGGGCGGATACCGTGGCATTTACGAAACACCCGAAGATGCTTTTATTAATTACATGAATATTCTCGGCGATTTCATGACAAGAGTTAACGATTTGTATCCTGACATTGACAACGAGGAGCTTTCTTCGCTTCTTACTTCAATAAGAAACCAGGAAGAAGAGCTTGAGATGAAAGACAAGGAAATTGTGAAACTCCACGCAATAATAGATAAATTGACACGTGAAAGCGGAAAAAGCAGCAAAAAGACCACTCGCACTGCCAAAGCCGACGAGAAACCGGCAAAAAACGCCAAAAGCAAAGCTACAACAAAGAAAAAAACAGCCACACCACCCGAAAAAAAGTAGATTCCATGAAAGCCTTTTTCAAAAATCTGATATTCGTCTGTGCTTTCTCGTTTGCAGTTCACAGCGGAGCGCAAGTAACCACGATAAAATACTTCAACCCCGCACCCAAAGGCGAGATTCCCATTATGGCGTGGGCAAGCATTCCCGCCAACGAGCTTACAGACGCAAATTTCATGGCTTTGAAAGAGGCAGGAATCAATATAAATTTCTCTTTTCACCGTTTCAAAAATTTGAACGATGTAAAAAAACTGCTGAAGCTCAGTGCAAAATATAATATAAAGTCAATCGTTACGTGTCCGGAGCTGAAAAGCAATCCCGACAGTGCCGTGAAAATTCTGAAATCTTGCAAAGGGCTTGCCGGATATTTCCTTGTTGATGAACCGCCAGCTTCAGATTTTGAAAAACTCGCCGAATGGGCAGAAAAAATCAAGAAAGCAGATTCAAAGCACCTTATATATTTGAATCTCTTTCCATATTTCGTTGACCCCGTTACTTTCGGAGGAACATACGAAGACTATGTAGAGGCATTCATTAATAAAGTTGCGCTTCCTTTTGTTTCTTGGGACATCTACCCAATTACCACTGCGGGGATAAAAACGGAATGGTATAAGAATCTTGAGATAATGCGCACCGTTTGCATGCGTCATAATCTTCCGTTCTGGACTTTTGCGCTTTCCACTCCCCATACCACGAGCATAACCTATCCTACTCCGACAATAGAGCAACTGCGTTTGCAACTCTACACAGGGCTTGCCTATGGTTCGCAAGGCTTGCAATACTTCACGTTTTGGTGTCCGCCGAGATACGACCGCGCATTCGATTACCACGAAGCTCCTATAAGCGACGAAGGCGTGCGTACACATGTTTACGAACTTACCAGAACCGTAAATCGAGAAATACAAAACAGGGCTTTTGTGTTTCTTGACGGGACTGTTGAAGCTGTTAATCATCTTGGCGAGCCCCTTCCCGAAGGCACACATCCGCTTACCACGCTTCCAAAAGGAGTTGACACGCTCAACGTAATCAACGGCGGAATCACTGTTTCGCAGATAAACAACAAGGGACGCCGCTTTCTTGTCCTCGTAAACCGCAGTTGGGAAGAGCCCGCAGACCTGAACCTGCATTTCTCCGCCAAAGCCAAACTGATAAGGCGCGACGGGACGGAAACATCAGCAAATCTTTACGAGACCCTTACACGTATTGCCCCGGGCGATGCATCAATTTACGAGATTTTATCTAACAAATAATCCCCATTAGGAGTAAAACCCCATACAAATATTCATCTTATATACAAGAAGCATTCATAAAAGTTGCGTTTTGCACCTGTTTGTGCTTAAAGTCCTGATACAAAAGGAAATAAACCTCGCATTGACGATTTTATAAGTCGCTATTATCCAGATATTTGTAAAGTCAAAAAATATAAGCCTTTTATTTTAAAATACGAGCCATATATTTTGAAATACATGGCTCGTATTTTTTACAATTTCCCTTGTGTTTTTTACAAAATCCCGTTTGGAGGAAAAAATCACTATTTTCTGCGCATATATCCACAGAATATACAATTATTATAAGTACTCGTTTTACAGCAATCCAAAACACAAAACCCACATGTGGGGCTTTATGTTAAAGAATGTTTTGCCATGTTGAAAAATCTTCGTACTTTTGCACCTCATTTCAGCAGGCACTCACAAGGAGCAGCCTATTTCTTAATCACAATATAACTTTCAGATGAAAGCATTCTCGTTAAAATCCAAACTGTTTTACTCTCTCAAAGACTACAACAAGAAAACATTCATGTCCGACCTCATGGCGGGCATAATAGTGGGCATAGTAGCCTTGCCGCTGGCTATTGCTTTCGGCATAGCATCGGGTGTAACTCCCGAAAAAGGCATCATCACCGCCATCGTAGCCGGTCTTGTCATTTCAATCTTCGGCGGAAGCAAAGTACAAATAGGAGGACCTACCGGCGCATTCATTATAATTATTTACGGAATCATACAAAAATACGGCATTGAAGGACTTACCATAGCCACACTCATGGCAGGTTTGTTTCTTGTGCTGTTCGGATTACTGCGCCTCGGCACTATCATAAAATACATTCCCTATCCCATTGTTGTGGGATTCACAAGCGGAATTGCCGTAACCATTTTCACAACACAGATAAAGGACTTGTTCGGGCTGACACTGCCTTCCAACCCGTCTGATTTCATTGAGAAATGGGGCGTGTACCTGCAAAACTTCAGCACCATAGACATTTGGTGCACCATAATAGGTGTGGCAAGCGTCATAATCATTGCCATAACGCCGAAATTCAGCAAAAAAATCCCGGGATCGCTGATAGCCATAATTTTAATGACAATAGTGGCTCTGTTGCTCAAGAATTTTGCCGGCGTAACCTCTATAGAAACCATAGGCGACCGTTTTGCCATTAGCAATGTGCTTCCAACGGCAAAAGTTCCCGACATGAATTGGGACACAATCAAAAGTCTTGTCTCTCCAGCCATAACCATTGCAATTCTCGGGGCAATAGAGTCATTGCTTTCGGCTACCGTTGCCGACGGTGTCATTGGCGACCACCACGATTCCAATACGGAACTCGTGGCACAAGGGCTTGCCAACATAGCGTCTCCCCTTTTCGGCGGAATACCTGCCACAGGAGCAATAGCACGAACCATGACCAACATTAACAACGGCGGGAAAACGCCAATAGCCGGGATTATCCACGCAATAGTTCTGTTGCTGATTTTCCTTTTCCTCATGCCGTTGGCAAAATACATACCCATGGCATGCCTTGCAGGCGTTTTGGTTGTGGTAAGTTACGGCATGTGCGGTTGGCGGTCCTTCCTTGCTCTGATGAAAAACCCCAAAAGCGATGTAACTGTGCTTTTGATAACTTTTTTCCTTACCATAATCTTCGATTTGACGGTTGCCATAGAAGTGGGTCTTATTATTGCGTGTCTGTTGTTCATGAAGCGAATGGCGGAAACCACTGATGTGAAAGCCATAACCGATGACGAAATAGATTTGAACAAAGAATTCGATTTTCTTGCCACGAATCTCGACCACTACACCATACCCAAGGATGTGGAAGTGTACGAAATAAACGGACCATATTTCTTTGGTGCGGGAAATAAGTTTGAGGAAGTCATGGCAGCATTCGGAGATCGTCCGAAAGTTCGGGTCATACGCATGCGCAAAGTGCCTTTCGTCGATTCTACAGGCATACACAACCTTACCAATTTATGCAACATGAGCAAAAAAGAAGGCATACAGGTTGTGCTGTCGGGCGTAAGCGAAAAAGTAAATGCCCAACTGGAACACGCAAGATTCTATGACCTTCTCGGCAAAGAGAACATCTGCGACCACATAAGCAAGGCTTTGAAACGCGCAGAAGAGATTACCAAGGAAAAATAACCTCTTAAAAACAATAAAACCATGTCTGACTTTTTGGAATTGAGCGAAAAACGTTTTTCTGCCCGTAAATTTACCGACCAAGCCGTAAGCGAGGACGATCTTGAGTATATTCTCAACTCTACACGCCTTGCTCCTTCGGCATGTAACAGACAACCGTGGAAATTCATAGTGGTTGCTTCTGAAGAAAACAAGACCAAGTTGCAGGAATGTTACGACCGAGAATGGTTCAAAACGGCTCCTATATATATTATATGTATGAAGAACACGGCGGAAAACTGGATTCGTCCTTACGACAACAAGCCTCACGGCGACATTGATGCAGCCATTGCCACCGAACATCTTTGTCTTGCCGCCGCAGAACGTGGATTGGGAACCTGTTGGGTGTGTAATTACGACACGGAAAAGATGTCGCGCTACTTTTCACGCCCGGATTTCGAAGCAATAGCCATAATCCCCGTGGGACATATAGCCGAAGACTGCCCGCATGCAGCCAAAGTCCGCAAGAAACTTGAAGACATCGCGGAAACAATATAATTGAGTAACAGAAAATCCCCGGAAAGCCCTCTGTGAGCTTAAAATTTGTATAATACACCACAAATCCACACAATAATAATTAAAAACATTCATGCACAAAGCGTCATTCTGTTTTTTATTTATACTTTTGGCGTGATTAATAACGAATTAAAAACAAAGAACAATGAAAAAGAACACTTTATTGTTTGTCTCGCTCATAGCAGCAGCCATAATGATGAGCAGTTGCGCGAGCAAGAAAAGTTTGGAAAATTGCCAGAACGAAAATAAGGTACTATCTACCAACTATCAGAACACGAAAGACAAACTCGCCGACGTGCAGTCGCAGTTGGCAGCGAGCAAAGCACGTGTGTCAAGTTTGCAAGACCAGCTTGCACAAGCCCGCAAGGACTACGAAAAACTGCAATCGTCGCTTGACAAGAGCCTTACGGCAGGAAGCCAGACCAATATGAACATCTCGAAGCTCGTTGACCAGATTAACGAATCAAACCAATACATTCGCCACTTGGTGGAAGTTAAGAGCAAGAGCGACTCGCTGAACATGGTATTGACTAACAATCTTACCCGCTCCCTTTCGCAAAGCGAACAGAAGGAAGTAAACGTTCAGGTATTGAAAGGCGTAGTTTATATTTCTCTTGCCGACAACATGCTTTACAAGAGCGGAAGCTACGAAATCAATGACCGCGCCGCAGAAACACTTAGCAAAATCGCCAAAATCATTCAGGATTATAAAGACTATGATGTTCTCGTGGAAGGTAACACTGACAATGTGCCCATCAGCCGTCAGAACATACGTAACAACTGGGACTTGAGTTGTCTTAGAGCATCAAGCGTTGTGCAGTACCTGCAAAACAATTACGGCATCGATCCCAAACGTCTCACAGCAGGAGGACGCGGAGAATATAACCCGCTCACCGCTAACGACAGCGAACTCGGCAAGCAGCGCAACCGTCGCACGCAAATTATCATTACTCCCAAGCTTGACCAGTTCATGGATCTTATAGACAAAGCTCCGAAAGAGGATAACAACGAGTAAAAACCGGCGAAAGCCAACACATTTACAAGAACGCCCGTCTGATTTTGGCTTACAGACGGGCGTTTTTATTTTGTCTTTATAAGTCGTTGTTTTTCAAAAGTCTGCAACGGTCAAAAATACAAGGCATATATTTTGAAATACAAGGCACTTATTTTAAAATATGTGCCTTATCTTTTTTACAAAATGCCTTATCTTTTTTTGCACGATGGGAAACACTCTTTTTTCTCCCCGTTATTTTTACATTTCTTGCACGAAAACCTCAATCTTAACACAAAATTATCCTTAGCCCAACTGTTTGTTTTGCCTTTTATGTTATCTTTGCAGAATAATAAAAACATATACAACAAAAAGTAAACACATGAAAGCCTTCAGGTCTTTAATCGTCTTGGCTTTGCTTGGTCTGTTTTTCACTGCGTGCAGTGATAATGTTGACGAAAGCAACCTTTACGTTTTCAAAGGTAAAAGTGCGTACAAATTTCTTGAAAGCACAGAGGATCTCAGTAACTATGCCTATTTATTGAGTAGAGTACAAATTAGCAAAAAATCACCCTCACGTTTTTCCGAATTACTTTCGGCAAGAGGAAACTATACGGTTTTTGCTCCCACCAATGAAGCATTGCAGACGTTCCTTGACTCAGTTTACAATACAAAGAACTTTGACATAACTCAAACCGAGGACACAATTGCCGACTTCATTGTAAGAAACAGTATTATTGACAATGGCGAAAGCAACGCTTATCTTTCTACACAGTTTAATGTAGGTACTTTGGACAAAGCCAACATGAACGACAGATATTTACAGGTAAGCTTTGACAATGATAGCGTTACCGGCAAGGCAACTATCGTTATAAACAACAAATCACACTTGGTTTCCGAAGACAACGAAGTATCAAACGGATATGTTCACTCCATAGACAGAGTTATAGATATGAGTAACGCATCTCTGCCTGACCTCATAAAACAAACTCCCAACCTCAGGATTTTCTCAAGAATGCTTGACGCAACCGGCTGGGCAGATTCTCTGGTGCAGTATATAGACCTTGTTTACGAATATGACCATCCCGAATTCGGATCAATAGACCCGGGTAATACTTCGGGCGGAGAAGTAGGTCCGAGTCCCGAACATCGCTACATAGGTTATACAGCTTTTGTTGAAACCGACAGCGTGTTTGAGTCACAGTGGGGAATTCCCGCTCCAATCGTGGATGAAAACGGAAACGTTACCAATTATAACGAAATAGAAAGCAAATTCATAGAAAAATGTAAGGAAGCATATCCTAACGCAACTGACGAAGATCTTACAAGTCAGAACAATGCGGTGAACCAATTCATATCATACCATCTCCTTCCCGAACGTATAACATGGAATAAACTTGTTGTACACAAAAACGAATTGGGGTACTCATGGAATAACCCAACAAAACTTACCATTGACTGTTGGGAATATTACGAAACAATGGGCAAGCCTCGCCGTCTTTTGAAACTTACCGAAGGAAGCCAGACCAATGGCATTCGTTTGAACCGTCATTGCACATACGATAACTCTTTCTTCGGAACTTACGACGAAATTGCTGTAGATCGTCCGGGAGCATTGGTTACACAACTTAATGGAGGAAGTTCTACCAACGCACTTAACGGCTTCTATTATCCGATTGACGAGGTTCTTGTCTATGACAAAGACGTTCCCGGCAAAGTTCTCAACGAACGCCTACGTTTTGACTTCGCATCAATATGCCCAGATTTGATGACAAACGGTTTGCGTCAGGTACAAGATAACACTTGGAGGTTTATTCCGCCTGGATATCTTTCTACATTCTGGTACACCGACGATACCAAATGGCGTTACGTACCTTATTGGGGCGGTGGAAACGACAACATGCAGTGCGATGAAATTAATATTCTCGGACAATACGATTTCACTTTCAAATTACCTCCCGTTCCTTTCGAGGGAACTTGGGAACTTCGTATGTGTGCGCCGGAAATACAGCACTTTGGTATGTTCCAAGTTTATCTTGGAACAGACAAGAACAACCCCACTCCTATCGGTTTGCCTCTTGACTTCCGCGTAGCCGCATCCAACGCAAAAATAGGTTGGAGAGCAGACCCGACAGACGGAGATATGGATGTTATAAGGGAAATTGATAAAACAATGCGCAATAACGGTTACATGAAAAACAATAAGCATAACGGACGTCCCACGAGTGGTGGCGTAGTTAGCATGCCTATGCGTGCAGCCGAAGGAGATTACATCCGTTTGCGCAAAATTCTGTGGAACGGGAACATGAAACCAGACGAAACATACTACGTAAGAATAAAATCAGTGCTTAACAACACGAGAACATGTTGTATGCTTGACTACTTTGAAATGGTTCCGAAATCTGTTTATAACGGAGAACAAGGAGAAGATCCGTGGTAAATAACAGCAAAATCCACGAATAATATAACGGAGAAAAAGGAATATCACCTTTTTCTCCGTTTTGTTTAACGCCATTATTCACATGAAAAATTTTGTTATTGCTTTATAAATCGTAATTTTGCAAATTGCAATTCAGATACAGAAAACAATTTATCATGAACAGAATAATTGACAAGCAACAATTTTCAGAGAAAGTATTCAAACTTGTTGTCGAAGCACCACTTATAGCAAAATCGAGAAAAGCCGGTAATTTTGTTATTGTAAAGGCTTCGGAAAATAGTGAACGTATTCCTCTTACAATAGCTCAAGCCGATAAAGAAAAAGGAACAATTACTCTCGTCATACAAGAAGTGGGACTCTCCACCACAAAGATTTGTGAAATGAACGCAGGAGACTATCTTGCAGACGTGGTAGGACCTCTTGGAAAACCGACAGAGATAAAAAATTATGGAACTGTAGTATGCGCCGGCGGTGGTGTAGGAACTGCTCCTTTGCTTCCAATTGTTGAAGCATTGAAAAAAGCAGGCAACAGAGTTATCACGGTAATCGCCGGACGCTCGAAAGAACTAATTATTCTTGAAAAAGAAATGCAAGAATACTCCGATGAAGTTATTATAATGACAGACGACGGTTCTTACGGCGAAAAAGGTCTCGTTACCCAAGGCATTGAGAAAGTAATAAATCGCGAAAAGGTAGACAAGTGCTTCGCAATAGGTCCCGCAATAATGATGAAGTTTGTTTGTCTGCTCACAAAGAAATATGAAATTCCAACAGACGTTTCTCTAAATACAATAATGGTTGACGGAACCGGAATGTGCGGAGCTTGTCGTGTAACAGTGGGCGGAAAAACAAAGTTTGTTTGCGTTGACGGTCCAGAATTCGACGGGCACGAAGTAGACTTCGACGAAATGATGATGCGACTTCGGGCATATAAACCCGCAGAAGCCGAAGAAATGCAAATGCTCGGCGAAGAAAAGCAAGACGAAGGCAGAGATGCACAATGGCGTGCGGATTTGAGAAAAGCCGTAAAGCCAAAAGAAAGAATGCAAATTCCACGTGTAGAAATGCCGGAACTACCTGCGACATACCGTGCCCATAGTCTTAGAGAAGAAGTCAATCAAGGACTGAACAAAGAGCAGGCTCAAAAAGAAGCAGCACGCTGTTTGGACTGCGCAAATCCCGGTTGTGTTAAAGGATGTCCCGTTAGCATAGATATTCCCGGCTTTATAAAAAATATTGAACGCGGAGAGTTTGGCGAGGCAGCGCGCACATTGAAGCGCACAAGTTCACTCCCTGCAGTATGTGGTCGCGTTTGTCCGCAAGAAAAACAGTGTGAAGCAGGATGTATTCATATAAAAACAGGAGGAAAAGCCGTTGCAATTGGTTATTTGGAACGTTTTGCCGCCGATTATGAACGTGAAAGCGGACACAGCGAGCTTCCTAAATGCAAACCTTCCAATGGCATTAAAGTTGCTGCGGTAGGTTCTGGTCCTTCCTCACTTTCTTTTGCGGGCGATATGGCAAAAAACGGATATTCCGTTACGGTGTTCGAAGCTTTACATGAGATTGGAGGCGTTCTAAAATACGGTATTCCCGAATTTCGTCTGCCAAATAAAATTGTAGATGCAGAAATAGAAAACTTGCGAAAGATTGGTGTTGAATTCGTAAAGGATTGCATTGTAGGCAAGACCATAAGTGTTGAGCAACTTGAAGCAGATGGTTACAAAGCAGTCTTTGTCGGCAGCGGCGCAGGTCTGCCACGTTTTATGAATATTCCCGGAGAAAACTATATAAACATACTTTCTTCTAACGAATATCTGACACGTGTCAATTTAATGGACGCTTCCAACAAAGAATCTGCTACACCTGTTCCTTTTGGAAAGCACGTACTTGTTGTTGGCGGTGGAAACACAGCTATGGATTCCGTCAGAACAGCATTAAGACTGGGAGCTGAAAGTGCAACAATAGTTTATCGCCGTTCTGAAAACGAGATGCCGGCGCGCAAAGAAGAAGTAAAACACGCCAAAGAGGAAGGGGTGAAGTTCTTAACCCTACACAATCCTATTGAATACCTCGCCGATGAAAACGGAAAAGTAAAAGCTGTAAAACTTCAAAAGATGGAACTCGGCGAACCAGATGCTTCAGGACGCAGAAGCCCTGTTGCCATTCCCGGTGCCATAGAAACTCTCGACGTGGACCTTGTTATTGTCAGCATCGGGGTACGTCCCAATCCCATAATCCCCCACTCTGTCAGCGGCATTGAAATTAGTGCCAAAGGTACTATTGTTACAGACGAGAACATGCGTTCTGCCCGCAAAGAACTTTATGCCGGTGGAGACATTGTAAGAGGTGGCGCAACCGTAATATTGGCAATGGGAGACGGAAGAAAGGCAGCAAAAGCCGCAGACGAAGCATTGCAAGAGAAATGACAGCCATACAATTCCTCATTAGATATAAATCCGAAAATTACTTACGGAACATTAGAGAAGCTCTCGAATCAGGGTGCAAATGGATTCAACTTCAGGTAAACGATAACGAAAACAACGATGAAGCCATTAAAGCAGTTGCAGACATAAAAGCCATGTGTCGCAAACACGAGGCAATGATTATCGTTGAAGGTTGTAATTCGCTTGCACAAAAGGCAGAAGTTGACGGAGTTTTCAATGATAGTGCCAATCCCGAGGTAATAAGAGATGCGAGAAAATCACTTGGCGAAGGATATATCATAGGTGTTTTCGCCAACAACTATTCAAGTATTTCTTCCGCCCAAAAGTCGGGTGCGGATTACGTTTGTGTCGGTCCTTTTGGCAAATCTTCCGAAGCACTTAATGCTGAGGATTACCAAAACATTACTTCTCAATTGCACGAAAACGGACAGAGCATTCCCGTTGTTGCATTCGGGGAGATTGCAGTAGAGGATGAGACTTTCCTCGTTGCTTCCGGTATTGACGGTGTTGCTTTGAATGCCGAAACCAACTGCAAAAACGGAATAAAAGAAACGTTGGAAAGTTTTTTGAACTGCTGAGATTTTTTACCTACTCCATAATAAAGTGCCGGCAACTCTGACAACAGAATTTCCGGCATTTTTGTTACCTTCGTCATAAGCACCTTCAAACACTCGGATTTATAATAAAATCTCTGCAAAACACTCCACTCCGCATGCAAAGGCAATGAAGACTTGTGAAGACTGACTAAGAAATAAGCAACCAAAATTTTCTCTACATTTTTACTTTTTTATATCAACACACGCACGGTCATTACCAAGAAGTTATACAAAAAGATATTAAAGAATTCCAATCATGTTTTTTTGAAAGCGGCTTTTCATATTGCTTTTTTCTGTACCTTTGCAAAAGATGAACGAGCTATCACACCATATTATCTGTCTGCTTGCCGAGAATGACTGCGTTATTCTTCCGGGAATAGGAGGATTTATAGCACGCTATGAATCTGCGAGCTACGCATCTAACGATGAAGAATTTCTTTCACCTCAAAGAGTAATAGGATTTAATAGCGCGTTAACAATGAATGACGGTCTTATAGTTCAGTCCTACATGATAAAATTCGGGCTAAACTATCCCGACGCATCAAAGCTTGTTGACAAGGACATCGAAAAGCTTCTTGAAGAAATAAACCGTAACGGAAACGTACATATAGAAGGTTTGGGAATGCTTGTAAAGCAAGCGCAGGGAGCTTACAGTTTTGAAGTGTCTTCGTCAAGAATTATTACTCCTGAGCTTTATGGTCTAACAGATTTCGCAGTTGCTTGCAAGAAAGAAAAAACGCACGCCACCGAAATTGTTCCGCCTTTCGTTCCGCAATCCGAGTCCGAAGAAAAGGAAGCACCTCTGGACGAAGAACCGAAAACGTATTCCATTTCAGTAAAACGCTCTGCCGTTCATAAGATAGCTGCTATAGCGGCAGCCGTAATAGTATCGTTTCTTCTCACAACGCCTGCAGGAAATGTAGACAAGTACGATATTCAAACATCTGCAATGATTGGTGTTTTGGATTTCCCTTCAAATACAGAAAAGACGGCAGCTCCGAAAGTTGAAAAGGTTCAAAAGACAAATGAAGGCGCAGAAGAAGTAAAAACCAAGCCTGCCGAAAAAGTTTCTGTGGTTGTAAAACCTTATACCATAGTACTTGCAAGTGCAGTTTCCGAAAGAAATGCAGAAGAATTTATAAAATCTCTCAACAAGCAAGGCTATCCTCATGCCGAGATATACAAGACTTCGAGCATGAGAAGAGTTATCTACAATCATTTTGAGACAGAACAGGAAGCACGTGAAGCTCTCAAAAAATTAAACGACAAAGATTTTGCCGCCGAAGCGTGGGTTCTGAAAACCAAAATCTGACATGAACAGGATTCTTGCAGTATTACTCTCTCTTTTCATGGTCTTTTGCGCAAATGCACAAAAGCATTCTGTTTTTTCCGGGCTTCTTTATAACAGCGACACCAAGATGGCTATTCACCTGAACCTTGATTCCGCCAATGTAAAAGTACCCGGTCTTCCTTTTTTGGGAGGCACTAACGGGTACATGAGCAACGGTATCCTTTATGGCACTTGGATTGTTACGGATTTCAAGGTTGATGAAAACAATGCCACCATACGCCTTACAAACGACTTCGGTGCCGACACACAAAAACTCTTGATTTCCCACATCAAAGCCGACACTTTTTCCGTAGAACTGCAGCAGCCGATAGTCATGCGCCGTGTTGTAAAAGGAAAATTGGTTAAAATCAATCCCAAATACATCTTCATTAAAAGATAACCCTATTTTTTGAAGACATACGACATCAGAAAAAAGACATAAGGCATGTAATAAAAAATACAAGGCACTTATTTCAAAATACAAGGCATATATTTTAAAATATATGCCTTGTATTTTTGCCGTTTATAAGTATATGAAAAATAATGCCTTACAAAAGCCGTTTTTCTTGCACTTTTTCATCCGCGAATAAGGCACTCAGAAATGCAGAAATTGCTTTTCACATGCACTTTTTATACGATTCAGGATTCCCATGTAGTATCTTCCAATTTGAATCTTATGCGAAACGATTTCTTTTCTTCGTCCCAATTCGTCCCAAGAAGCACAACCTTGCCTATCTGTGCCGTGTGCTCCACATGCAAACCTATGCAGGCGCATTTATCATAGTCGCCCACTCTTACTATCCTTATGGTATCGCTCGCATTTTCCGGTAATTTATCGAGAGATATGCCTTCCTCCAAATCATTAACCGATTCGAAACTATAAGTTACCGGCAAATCCTCGGCAATTACTTTGTTTACCGCGTCAATCAGGTTTTCTACTTCCTCGGGAGCCGGGCATTGCGAAAGAAGAAAGCTCATTTTGCTTTTCTTTCGCTCTATGTGAGTATTGCCACTGCGTTTGCAACCGAAATGATTCACCATTGCACGATTCAAAATATGTTCGGCAGTGTGCATGGGAGGATATTCCTGCTTGTTATGAGGATTCAATACAACTTCTTCCATTGATTCTATTCTTTATAAGGCAAAATTAAGGAAAACAAACCAAAAACACACTTCCACTCCCCTTTTACTGCAAAGTTTTACGTAAATTTGCCATATAACAAACCCAATAACCAGAAAACAAGACATGGAACAGACTCCGATGAAACAAATCGTAGAAAAATTCAATATCTTAGGAGATATAGAAAGCGTAAAACCGTTAGGAAACGGTCTGATTAACTCTACATACAAAGTAAACACGGTTGGCAAAGAAACGCCCGACTACGTTTTACAGTGCATTAACCACAATGTGTTTCCCGACGTGGACATGCTGATGAACAACATTATTGCGGTTACAGACCACATACGCAAGAAACTTGCGGATCAAGACGACATTGAACGCCGGTGCCTGCGCTTTATTCCATTAAAAGACAATGACAAGAAATATTATCTTTTCGACGGCAACGCTTACTGGCGCGTCATGGTGTTCATACCCGATACAATAACCCGCGAAGATGTTAGTCCTGAAGGATCATACGCTGCAGGAGAAGCTTTCGGTGATTTCCAATCTATGTTGGCAGACATACCTGTTGAGTTGGGAGAAACCATAAAAGACTTCCACAACATGGAATTCAGGTTGCAACAGTTACACGATGCCGTGAAAGAAAACAAAGCAGGCAGATTGGGTGGAGTGAAAGACCTTCTTGACGAAATAGAAAGCCATGCAGAAAAAATGACATTTGCAGAGCGACTGCACAGAGAGGGAAAGTTACCCAAAAGAATCTGCCACTGCGACACGAAAGTCAACAATATGCTTTTCGATGCAAATACAGGTTTGCCTTTATGCGTCATAGACCTTGACACAGTAATGCCGTCGTTCATTTTCTCCGATTTCGGCGATTTCCTGCGCTATGCCGCAAATGCTTCAGCAGAAGACGAACCCGATCTTTCCAAAGTTTACTTCAGAATGGACATTTTCGAGGCTTTTACCAAAGGCTATCTTAAGGCAGGAAAGGCATTCCTCACAAAAACGGAAATAGAAAACCTGCCGCTTGCCGCAGAACTTTTCCCATACATGCAGGCTGTGAGATTTTTTGCCGATTATCTGAACGGCGACACCTATTTCAAAACGAAATATCCGGAACATAATCTTGTTCGCACCAAAGCTCAGTTCAAACTTTTCCTTAGTGCACAGGAACATGAAGAAGACATGAAGAACTTCATAAAGGCTTCAATGCAAGCATAACAACAATGGGAGGCTTGAATACGGGAAAGCCTCCCATTTTTTCAAACAAAATGCAAAAGTCAAGACTATATTTAATAATCTGTCTTGTTTTTATATTCGCAAACGTCCACGCCCAAAACAAAGAACACACTCACAGTGTTTACGGAATCAAGCCTTGTACGTGGGATGAGTTTGTGGATTTGTACTCTTCCTCATGTTTTGACGAAAACAACGATTCTCAAATCAGCGAAGAGCGTCTTGATGCGCTTCGCAACATTTACGACAACCCGATAAACATAAATAAAGCATCGCGGGAAGACTTGCAAGAGTTGCCATTCCTGTCAGACGCGCAAACAGATTCCTTGCTTTCATACGTAAAACGTCACTATCCCGTAATATCATTGGGAGAATTGGCGCTTGTTCCCAGATTTGACTACCGCACACGCTTTTTCCTCACGGCATTCCTCACTTGCGACACGACAATAGTGCAAAAGCAAACCATGAAAGACCTTCTCGTTAACGGCAGACACGACATTGCCGCAAACTTTCTCGTTCCGCTCAACACCCCGGAGGGTTGCAAAAGCAACACAACTCTTAGCGTTCCAAACAGATACCTCGGAGACAAAAACAGGATAGGATTCAAATATTTCTACAACTGCAACAACGAACTGAAATTCGGCTTTACCTCAGAAAAAGACCCGGGAGAACCTTTTGCTTGCAGGGGAAACTTTTTAATGGACTCTTATTCATTCTGCATTTTTCGCAAGCAAAGAAACGGGAAATACGCTTTTGCCATTGGTGATTACAGAATAAATCTCGGCGAAGGGCTTACCATTGGCAACGTTTTCTTTTCCGGGAAAAAAGGTGTGCTTTACGACACATACAACAATCCTAACACCATAACGCCACATCTGTCATATTCCGAAAGAGATTTCTTTCGCGGCGCAGCAGGAAGCATCCGTTTCGGAAAATCCCTGCTAACGGCAATGCTTTCATATAAACCTGACGATGCCGTAACAAATTCCGTCAACGAAATAACCTCTCTGATAAACACCGGATACCACAGAACATCTGTGGAACAGAACAGAAGAGGAAACGTAAACGACTTTACCGCAGGAGGAGACTTTACGTATGGCACGAGATTGCTTAGCGCAGGCATTTCTGCGGCTTTCGTACACTACGACAAGTACATGAACCCACGCCAAGCCGACTATAACAGATACGCAATGCGCGGAAAAAATTTCAGAACGCTCGGTCTGCATTATTCATTCTGTTATAAAGATATAAAATCAAGAGGAGAAATTGCCACAACGGAAAAGAACGCGCTCGCATTTGTCAACACTATTAAATATACCATTGGAAACCAGACAACACTTACCAGTATACAGCGCAGTTACTCTAAAAAATATAATACGCCCTATGCTGATTGCTTCAAAAGCTCTGGAACTGTGAGCAACGAGCAAGGAGTTTATTTCGGATTCTCCACCGAACCTTTTCGTTTTCTGAGTTTTCGCGGGTATGGTGATTTCTATCGCAGACCATGGTCCACATTCCGCTACCGCGCACCATTGAACGGGAGCGAATTATGCATTGAAGCAGAAATACACAACTCGAAAAAAGCATTTATTTCAGCAGAATGGAAATATACAAAGAGAAAATGCGACGCAGGATACTCTACCGACTCCACATCTCAGAACAGAAATCAGATTAAACTTATGTGCGGAGGCACATTCGGTAAATTTTCCACAAAAACTCAAATTACGGTAATTACAACTTCTGATAAAGGAGTAAACAATCACGGTTGGGCTGTTGCAGAACGCGCTTGCTACAGGAACGACAAACTTTCGGTTGCAGCCTTTGCGGCATATTTCAAGACGGACAACTATTCCACAAGAGTATATGCCTATGAAAACACCGTGAGATACATATATAACAATTTCACATCGCTCTACGGAAACGGCATAAGGGCATCTTTGCTGTGCAGCACCAAATTTGCGAAGCGGTTCACCGCCTATGCGAAATACGGACTTACAAAATATTTTGACAGAAACAAAATAGGTTTGGGCGCACAGCAGATTTCTTCATCCGCAAAGAGCGACCTCACATTTTGCATAAACATAATAATATAAAATATGGAAGTTATAAACCAACACAGAAGTATAAGAAAATACTCAAACAAGGAAATCAGCAACGATCTCTTGAAAAAGCTCGTAGAAGAGGCAGAACGCACGCAGACCATGGGGAATCTGCAACTATACAGTGTAGTTATTACGCGCACAGAAGAAATGAAAAAGAAACTTGCCCCGCTTCATTTCAACCAACCTATGGTTGAATCGGCCCAAGCAGTGGTTACTATTTGCGCAGACTTTAATAGAACGGTGAGATGGTGCGAGGAAAGAAAGGCGCAACCGGGATATGACAATGAACTTTCGTTTATAAATGCGGCAACTGACGCACTGCTTTTTACACAGACATTTTCAATTCTGTGCGAAGAGCAAGGTATTGGACTTTGTTTCCTTGGCACGACGGTATATCAGCCTGACAAGATAATTGATGTTCTGAAACTTCCCAAACTTACCTTTCCCGTTGCGACGCTTACGCTTGGTTACCCCGATGAAAGCCCGGCACAAAGCGACCGTTTGCCTGTTGAAGCCATTATCCACGAAGAAACTTATAAAGATTACAGTAAACAGGACATCTACAAACTATATGCACCGAAAGAATCCCTTCCCGAAAACAAGGATTTCGTAAGAATAAACAACAAAGAAACGCTCGCGCAGGTTTTCACAGACTTAAGATATACACGAAAAGACAATGAAGCCATGTCGGAAACATTAAAAGCCACACTGAAAAGACAAGGTTTCATAAAATGAGCGATTTGGCGAACGAAAAAAGCTACAAAACGCCATCACTAAAAGGCAAAAAATAGGCATTTGTAACTCTTTGCGTTTCACAAACTTATAAAAGGCAAAAATACAAGGCACTTATTTTGAAATATAAGGCACATATTTTAAAATATGTGCCTTATGTTTTTTACGATATGCCGAATGTTTTTTCGGACATTCGAAAAACAAAAAGATTTCAGCATCATAAGTACAAAAAATCCCGGCACTCAATTAAAAAATGCCGGGATTTTTATTCTATAAACTTTCAGCCTTTTTTACCAAATGCTTTCAGCCTTTTCGCCATTGTATATGGAACGGGGAACAAGCTCCAAATAGTCGCAGAAGAGCTGTCCGTAAGGGTTGGTAAGCACGTTCTTGAAACGCACGTAGTAAGTCTTGTCTGCTTTCATAAGACCGCGGTAAACGATATAACGCATTGAAAGCATGTTAGAACCGTTACCGTCGCGGAAAGAAGTTGACACTCCGCTCGCACTAAGCAAACCGTAAAGTTTAGGACCTTTCATGTAGCCATGGTTACGCATAGCTTTGTCATTTTCCTTAGCCGAATGCGGATCATCCGGGTTATCTTTCTCCCAACCAATGTTTGGAGAAGTATATTCTGCACGCATGTCCAAAGGAACACCGATAGCCGGCAAGTTATCCGGATTTTCGCCGAAATAAATCTGGGTCATACCACGCCAAGAAGCGTTTGAAAGTCCCCAACGGAACTCATAAGTACCATCAACCGGCACAGGAGGAAGCTGGAAAGTAACGTCGTACTGACCAAGAATTAGAATTTCATTACTGTTAACGTCTACCCAACTGTTGGGATTAACCTCGTTGAATACAATCTGCCAAGATTCATCGGTAATCTTATAAACCTTACGCAAATATCCGTTAGGCACATTATAGAAATCCAATGAGCGGTGGGGATTACCGAAACCATTTGCACCACTTTCTATCATGTAGTCGGTTAAGTCGAAACGTAAACGATCGTTCAAGACATAATCTCTAACGTGTGAATCATAAACAATGATTCTGTCTATCGGATAATAAAAACCATTCAGTGCATTGTTTGAATTATTCCCATTATTGGAAGTAACAAGAGCACCCTGATCGTGAACTGTTATCTCATCGTATGTATCTTCATCGTATGACGACCAACGGTTCAAGCGTTTTCCGTCTGTGCTTTCGCCTTCTGTTATACGGAACAAACGACGCTGAGGACCCATACTCTCATAGTTACGAGTAACATTAGCCGCCAATTTGTTAGGATTCTTAAATGAATATCCCCATTCATTCATGTGAATCACAAGAAGGTCGAAAGGAATCTGATCTTCATAAAGGTGATAGGCCACAAACTGGTTTACAACATTATCTTGATTGGTCCAATCTTCAGGATTACCGGCTTCGTTTGCTGTTTGACGGTAAATGTCCACCTGATTACAATGTTCTTCGATGCTCTTCTTGACTTCGTCCCAATTTTCTATCTGACCAAAATTGGAAACCTGAATTTTGATTCCCCATTCTTTCTCGTAAACACTATCAGGTTCTACAAAAGCCGTATAACCAAAGTATCTGTGTTCGGGACATTTGTATTGGGCAACATTACCACCCGTAGAACCAATGGCATTGCCATATTCGGGGTGATTCTCTTCGTAATCCTCATCACGATACTTGTTCAATTTCTTTGCCCAACCGGTTTCCTGAAGAAGACGTGAGAAGATTTTGCAATTATCTGCCTGGCTTATCAACTGAGAAATCTCATCATTGGACATAGCTACCACCTTGTCCATGACATGAACGTAACCGTTCTCGCATTCATTGTCAGGTTCCACAATACGTGATTCGGAATTTATGACAACTACAGCCTTGCCATTAATTGTATCGTAAGAAACCGTAACATAACGGTCGTTAAGATTCTGATAAGGCAAAGCACCCTCATTAAAATCGCTCTGCTCATAAGCTTTGTTCTGATCGGTATCAATGATACTGTTCTTTACAACCATTTCGGCAATTGAGTCAGAAACTTGATCAATCGGAAAATTCTTTTGATCCATTATACTGTCAACGAAAACCTGCACTGCCTCATTTGTGGGCGCAAAAACTGTATAATTACCACGAGTTGCGAGCAATTCCATAACTGTTGATTGGGTTTTCTTGCTCAGTTTTGTACGCTTTGCCAAACTTATGTAATCTGAAAAACGATCACTATTGTTTGTCAAAAAGGACGAAACCATCTCACCCTTGAAAACGTAAAGATTTGATTCGTCCACAGAATCACTACAGCCGGTAAAAGCAAAAAGCAATGCCCCTACCATAGTAATAGTCTTTAGAATATTACCAAATTTCATATCTATTTGTTTTAGTTTTTTATTTTTTCCACGCAAAGATACATCACTTCCAGAAAACAAAACCCGTAGAAAGGCAAAATTTTCACATTATCCTACTCTATATGTTTTATATTGTCATGGAAAGACCTTATATCTTTTATACTTTTATCTCACAATAAATTCCACAGTGTCTCCGTATGAAACACCCATACCGTTTTTGGCATAAGCCACACAGTAATAATCTCCGGCTTCAAGGCTGTCTGCTTTTACCTCAAATATCTTGGTTGTATCCGCTTTGATTTTTACAGAAGCAGCTCCTGTCTCGCCATAAAAGAAACCGCACTCTCGCAGCGAAGAATTGTGACTCTCCACAACAGTTCCGTTCATTGTGCAACTGTTTCCGTTAACCGTGGCACTAACAGTGGAAACGACGGGAATGCGAGGCATCTCATCGCTACGATCTTCACCACTGCAAGAACATAGCACCATGCAATTCGCACATAAAACGGCACTAATTATGAAAGATACTTTCATTTTCAAACTCAGACTCATTTTTTCACCTGCAAAACTTTGGCATTCTGCAATCTAGGAAGCTCATGTTCCTCCACCATGTCCTTACCATTTATAATTGCCATATTCTTACGGGCAATATACAGGTATTCTTTCACGTAGGGATTGTTCAAGAATTTCTTAGGAGCATTTTCTACGATTTTCTTTATTTGCGAAGTTATTATGGGATAACGATATTGATTGCATATACGGCTGAACACCTCCGGTCCGAGCACGTTATTATAATTGCTTTGAACAAAATCTACCACAAGACTATCACACGAGCGTGAAAGTTTGTCTGCTTTTTCGCGGCACAACCTTTCAGCTTCAAAAGGCATTACACCGCGCATCATAAGCCTTGCCTCATCGAGCGAAGTATTTCCCAATTCGTTGTCAAGTCTCGACTTTGCATCGATAAACTTATAGAGTCTTTCGTTTAGAGAACCGCCCGAAACTCTTTGGTCTAAAAGATTTATATCTACGTTTATCTTTCCGTTTTCTATTACCACGGGCATAACGCTGACATTATCCAAATAAAGTTCCGCCATGCAGGTTGAATCTATTTTTCCGTCAAACACAAATTTGCCGTGAATCACTTCGCAGGAATCTATATTCTTTATTCCCTGAAGCGTTCGGTTTTTCAAATACAGCGTTTTGCCGTCAAGCATGGGCAGAGACGTATTGCCTACTATTGAATACTGTTCCAAACACGACGTTGCAAACAGCATCCAAGCCAAAAGGCAAAACAGACTCTTTATTCTTAATCTTGCTATATGCGGCATATTCAGATTACATATTTGAAAACTCATAGCAAAAATAATAATGAAATCAATAGAAAGAGCGTTTAAGACAAATACTCTCCGTTTTTTTATGTATTTTTATCAATCCGAGACTTTTTTGTAAATAAATCGTACCGTTTTTTCTTTTTCGTAACTAATTTTAGCCGGCATCTACGAGTTCTTCTGCTGCATGTTACCGCAAGAAAGTGGCGGCAAACACCTTTCTTGTCAACGAAAATCGCTACTTTTGCGCAAAATAAAGCATCAAATAATGGCAAAAGAACTATCCGGACTAACAAAGCGCAGTGAAAACTACTCTGCGTGGTATAATGAACTTGTAGTCAAAGCCGGTCTCGCGGAACAATCAGATGTCAGAGGCTGCATGGTGATTAAACCTTACGGCTACGCTATATGGGAAAAAATCCAACGCTCTTTGGATGACGAATTCAAGAAAACTGGCGTACAAAACGCATACTTCCCCTTGCTTATCCCTAAATCTTTTCTTTCAAAGGAGGCAGAACATGTGGAGGGTTTTGCAAAAGAGTGCGCGGTTGTTACTCATTATCGTTTGAAAACCAACGAAGAGCATAACGGTGTTGTGGTTGATCCCGCTGCGAAACTTGAAGAGGAACTCATAATACGTCCTACTTCGGAGACAATCATTTGGAACACGTTTCGCAATTGGATTCACTCTTACAGAGACCTGCCTTTGCTTGTCAATCAGTGGTGTAACGTGATGCGTTGGGAAATGCGTACACGTTTGTTCCTTCGTACGAGCGAATTTCTCTGGCAGGAGGGACATACTGCCCACGCCACACGCGAGGAAGCCGAAGAGCGTGCAAAAATGATGCTGAAAGTTTACGCCGACTTTGCCGAAAACAAAATGGCGGTTCCTGTCATACAGGGTGTGAAGAGTGAAACCGAAAGATTTGCGGGAGCACTTGACACATATACAATAGAAGCAATGATGCAGGACGGCAAAGCTCTGCAAAGCGGCACTTCACATTTCCTCGGTCAGAACTTCGGCAAAGCATTCAATGTGCAGTTCCTTGACAAGGATAACAAGCCTCAATTTGCATGGGCAACTTCCTGGGGTGTTTCCACCCGACTTATGGGTGCTCTAATCATGGCTCATTCCGATGACAACGGTTTGGTTTTACCGCCCGAGCTTGCACCTACACAAGTTGTGATAGTTCCTATTTTCAAAAACGGAGAACAGGAGAAATTTGACCAGACTCTCATTCCTCTGAAAGAGAATCTTGAGAAACGCGGCATTTCCGTGAAATACGACAACAGCGACAACAAACGCCCGGGCTTCAAATTCGCCGACTACGAACTGCGCGGAGTTCCCGTGCGTCTCGTCATGGGAGGCAGAGACCTTGCAAACGGCACAATAGAACTCATGCGCCGCGACACGCTCGAGAAAGAAACTGTTCCGTTTGCCGGCATAGAAGACCGCGTAGCGGACTTGTTGACGGAAATGCAAAAGAACATTTTCCAGAAAGCCAAGAAATATCGTGATGAACACGTATATACCTGCGACAATTACGAAGAGTTTAAGGAGCGTATAAAAGATGGCGGATTTTTCCTTTGTCCTTGGGACGGTACAGAAGAAACCGAGGCAAAAATCAAAGAAGAAACCCAAGCCACAATACGTTGCATTCCTTACGGTTACAGTCAGGAAAATCTCGGCAATGATATGGTGAGCGGCAAACCTGCCGTTAAGCGTGCATTGATAGCCAGAGCTTATTAATATCCCTTACATATAACATATGTGCATCCTTACGTTTCGGCGCAAGGATGCGCTTGTTTTTTGGGCATTATCACACATCCGAACTCATACAAGAAACGCATTCAAAAAAAGTGGGCATTTTGTCATTGCGCCACGATTTTATAACCGTTCGTCATTCTGTTTTTCCCGGCATTTCAAACCCTAAAAATCGTTCCACATAAGTTTCTTTTTATCACGTACTTATAAATCAGGAAAAATACAAGGCATTTATTTCAAAATATGTGCCTTATATTTTAAAACAAGTGCCTTGTATTTTGAAACATTTGCCTTATGTTTTTTTCGAAATCAGGAAGCATTTTTCTGCAAGCAGGAAACAGTGTGCATTTTTACATGAAAATAACGCCTAAAAAAGCAAGAAATAGCAGAATGATGCTTTTATTTTGAGTTTCAAGTGGTTGTGGCAGTCGTTGGCTTTAAGTGGCATATACGAGGAAAAGCGAAAAACGCAGATTGGAGAAATAGAAACGCTTTCAAATCATTACCTCGCAGAAACGCCCTAATAAGCATTTTTAACGGTGGCGGTTCATATTTCCCCATTCTGCGTAAGTTTTGGTTTTGCCATGCAACTCTCATAGCTTAATTTTGCACCGAACAAAAAAGTAAGGATTATGAGATGCACTTTCAAGACAGTCTTCTATGTAAATGGAAGCAAGGAGAGAAACGGAATTGTCCCTATCATGGGGCGAGTGACAATCAACGGAACTATCGCACAGTTCAGTTGCAAGCAGAGCGTTACCAAGGCTATTTGGGATGCCAAGGGCAACAGAGCCACAGGCAAGAGTAAGGAAGCCAAGGAGGTGAACTTTGCGCTTGACAACATCAAGGCTCAAATTACCAAGCATTACCAGAGACTTTCCGACCGTGAGGCGTTCGTTACCGCTGAAATGGTGAGAAACGCCTACCAAGGCATAGGCACGGAATACGAGACATTGCTCAGAGCCTTTGACAAGGAGAACGCAGCTTTTGCCAAGCGTGTGGGCAAGGATAGAGCCAAGAACACCTACCGCAAGTATCTGACGGTAAGAAAGTATGTTGCCGATTTCATCAAGTATCAGTACAAGCGCAGCGATATGTCCATGAACGAGCTTACAGAGGAGTTCATCCGTGACTATTGCCTGTATCTGAAGAATGTCATCGGACTTGCGCAGTCCTCCATTTGGATTTACTCCATACCACTGAAGCATATCGTAACGGCAGCTCACTACAACGGCAAGATACCGAGAAATCCATTTGCCATGTACC
>ERZ857629.169-NODE-169-length-101247-cov-7.444373_pt1 | contig 101247 bp, 93 predicted proteins | sample MGYA00519700_ERZ857629 | MGnify/ENA primary metagenome ERZ857629 (study PRJEB31778, sample SAMEA3449351) | human gut metagenome | biome: human gut; feature: human-associated habitat; material: faeces | place: United Kingdom | collected 2010/2012 ... | reverse complement strand
TACACCATCACATTCGTCGCAGGCGGGGAGGTCGTCAAAGAGGTGAAGTTCACCGTCGAAACGACATCGATCGACGAACCGAATGTCCCCGACAAAACCGGATACACCGGAGTCTGGGAGACTTACACCTTGACCGCCGAAAACATCAGGGTGAATGCGATCTATGAAACGATAGAGTACACCATCACATTCGTCGCAGGCGGGGAGGTCGTCAAAGAGGTGAAGTTCACCGTCGAAACGACATCGATCGACGAACCGAATGTCCCCGACAAAACCGGATACACCGGAGTCTGGGAGACTTACACCTTGACCGCCGAAAACATCAGGGTGAATGCGATCTATGAAATCATAAAACTCACCGTAGAATGGAAGGACTATGACGGCACCATACTGAAGACTGAAACCGTCGAATACGGAAATGTACCTAAATACCCAGGAGATGATCCGACAAGGGCAACGGAAGGACAGTGGGAATACAAGTTCGCTGCGTGGTCCCCCGCTCTGACCGAAATCACCTCCGACATGACCTATTCGGCCACGTATTCTATCAAACAGATCATTCCCAAGGCCGACGGCAACGGGACCATAACCATGGAGGCGGAGAAAGACGGACTCTCTCTGAGCAAGGAGAACATCGACTCTCTCAAAGAGTCCGTGGAATCGAACGACAAGACCGAATTAAAGGTTACCGTCGACGGATCCACCGTAGTATTCGACAGCAAGGCCATCGCATCCATAGGAAGTGTCGCAACCCTCGTAGTCAAGAAGGCCACGGCATTGGATCCGGAAACGTCCGCCCTCGTCGAAGGAATGACCGTGTACGAGATATCGTTCGGGAACAACAAGACGTTCGGTGACGGAAAGATAACCGTGACCGTCCCCTATACCCTCAAGGACGGGGAAACCCCCGAAGACCTGAAGGTATACTACATCGCCGACGGAAAGGTCCAGGAGACCTTTGACGCCACGTATGCAGACGGTACCGTGACATTCTCTACCGGGCATCTGTCCAGCTATGCCATCGGACACATCGACGAGCCCTCGGAGGGTTGGAATTCCGACAGCATAATCGTCGTCGCCTTGGCCATCGCCGCAGTCGTCGCAGCAATCGCTCTGGCGGTGTACGTGTCGAGGAAGAACAAGGTCTGAATCGGCAATAAACCATAACGAAGGGGCATCCGCCCCTTCCACTATTTTTTTCAAACTTAAGAGGAAGAGAAATGAAAAGGAAAACGTGGGCGCTACTGGCCTTGGCGATATTCTCGGTCGCCCTGTCCGCAGTATGCGTATCGCCTGAGGCGGAGGCGGGAGGTACGAGCACCATTACGGCGACGGCCGATAACGGCACCATAACCGACGCATCCACCGGCAAGGAGTTCCTCAGCGGAACGTTCACAGATACGGTAACTCTGGAATTCGACCCGAAACCCGGATACGAGTTCACCGGCTGGGACATCATAGGCAGCAGCGAGTCGAAAATAGTCGGGAACACGATAACGATAACCTCGATCTCCGGAGACGTGACCGTCAAAGCAGAATCAAGAAATTACTCTACATCCCAGGGACTCATAGGTATCGTAGATGTCGACGGCCTCCCGGTTCCCGGCGAAACACTGGTCAAAAGTTGGTCATTCGGAAGTATCAATGTAGATATGAGTGGCAGCATGTGGACAGGGATGCCTTGCACCCCGCTGATCGTGGGCGACACCGTCTATGTCCGTGCAGGAGGCATATTGTATGCACTCGACATAAACAACGGAACGGTGATAAACTCCGTGCGCTCCCAAGGGCTGGGGGCCGATTACTACCACTATATCAGCTACGGAAACGGCGTGATATTCGACACCACCGGATACAAAGCGTACGACCTGGACCTCAACGTCCTGTACGACCTCCCATACAACCTGAGATTCGCAACATATCATGACGGCTACATGTACGGGTCTCTAGAAGTAAACGGACAATATAGGCTGTTCAAGACATCTACGGAGCCGGGAGTGGATCTTGAAAATGGTTGTAAGATCAACCTTTTCAAAAGCACCGACACACATAAGATCTGGGCCCAATACGGACAATATTCCTCGTTCTTCATAGAGAACGACTGGATATTCTTCCTGGAAGCTGATGGATCTACCGGAAAGACAGGATACAGGGCCATGTCTGCATTCAACATAAAGACCGAACAATACACAACCTGTGAACTGCCTGGACTCACGGGGATGCCGTGGGACGACGGATGGCTCACATACTACAACGGTTACCTGTACGTCACAGCCTATACAGCAGGACTGTTCGGAGGAGTGCCAAGCGGATTGGAAGACAAACACTCTTCCATCGCATTCGTCAAGTTCAACTTCGACAAAGGGGAGTTCGAAACTCCCAGATATCAGGACATAACCACTCCTGATGGGGACAAATTCAGCGGCATCGCATCACAATTCCTCATTTACGAAGGACGCGGGTACGTCAACGTCAGATCATTCCAGGGAGGCGGAGACACTGCGATGACCAGTTTCATTGCATATGACATCGCGGCAGACGGGACCCCTATCCCGACGGAATGTGCTAACAGCGTCATGACCCACGGCGGGATCGTTATCAATACCGCACATGAGGACGAAGGGAAGATCCACATATATCTGGTTCCATACGAATCGTCCCAACAGGCCCTCTACATATTCACAGACGAATACAAGGACGGAAAATGGACGCTCAAAAACTCTTATGACAAAGACACCCCCACCAGAATGGACTGGGGATCCCAGGGAATCAGGGCAGGCCCCAATGGGGAGATCATCTACTATGTGGATAGCGGATACATCGATTGCTATGTGACATCTGACAAATACAGGATCTCCGTAATAACCATGAACGGGGAATCTGCAACAAGCACGTATGGATACGGACAAAACGCAGGTGCCGTTCTTGATAAATTGTTTTCCGGCATCCAAATAACCGATGGGAAGGCGACGATAAACGGAAAAACCCATCTCATCTATGGTCTGAATGAGGTCAACAAAACTTGGAATCTTCTTAACGACCCCTACTCCGAATCATACTCCGGAACTAAAAACAGTGGCAACACCATCGCACCTTACCGCTACATCATCTTGCTAGCCGAGGATTCGGAAAACCACATCAAGACCGTGGGCGAGGCCGGATGGTACTTCATCAACAACGGGGAATATGAGAAATGCACCCTGTACAACACATCCTCTGTGGATTCCGCCATGGGGAAACTCCTTACATACAGGGATACGAAACCCAGTCCTGACGAGACGATGGTCCCGGGATCCCTGACCATAGACTTCGAAGGTTCGAAGACCATAGATCTCCCGCCTACATTCGTATCGTCAATGGAAATCTCGGACGAGAATATCGCACAGGCCCATCTGAACGAAATAAGCGGGGTTGTGACTGTAAATGCAATAAACGAGGGACATACCACATTAACCGTGGTGTCCGGAGAAAAGAGTTTCACCATCGACATAGAGGTCCTTCCCAAGACAACCATCGATGAAGATGGGAATAAACTTGTGGAGTCCGACACCACCAAGTCCACCGCTGACGGCGGGAGCATTCACAGAGTATCCAATACATTCACCAGCAAGGATGGCAACCTGGTCACCGAGAACACCGTGACCACCGTCCTTGGTCCCGAAAGGAACATCATATCCAAGACGGTCTTCGAAAGCGAGAGAAAGGTGGAGACCGGCATCGACGGCGGCACCGTCACCTCGCTGGAGACTACGACCAAGACCGAGGACTCCGGAGGGACCCTCACCGTCCACATTGAATACAGCAATGTGAAGACGGTGACGGAACAGTCCGACGGAAGCATAAAGACCGTGACCGACGAGAACGAGCTCGACAAACTGACCCAGATAAGGACCGACACCCATACAGAATCCTTGACCAAGGGCCAAGTGACCGTGTCCGAGACCATCAGAAAGGTAGTCGACAACAAGACCGAGAAGGAACTCGAGAGCAGCAGCACAGTCGGGTCCAAGGACACGTCCTCCAACGTATCGGCCGTCATAACCGGAGACAGGATCGAGATAACCCTGCCCGAAGACGGTAGCATCGCCGACCTGGAGGACATGGTCTCCGTTTTGAAGAGCGGTAAATATCCCGACCACGAGGTCGTAGTGACCGTCGGCTCCGAGGTCGACGGCGGAAGTATCAGCGCCGCCAAGGACATGGGTGCCACAGTGATCATGGTCTCGGGCGACTCATCCATCATCCTAGGTGCCGATGCCGTCTCCGGACTCGCCGGGAAGGGCGACGTGAGCTTCGGGACGGTCCCCGTAGACACCTCCGCCCTCACCGAGGGGCAGAAGAAGGCCGCAGGGAACGCCCTCGTCTTCGACATAAGGGTCAATTGCGGCACCGACCCCGTACACGAGTTCGGTGGATTCACCGTGAAACTGAAGTGCGTCGTGGACGTCCGCGACGGGGAGGCTCCCGTCGTATGGAGGATAGAGGGCGACGGATCATCCACCCTCATAGAAGGGGCGACGTACGCGGACGGGGAGATTTCCTTCGATGCCGACCACCTGTCCCTATACGCCGTGGGATACATGCCAGAAGACTCGCCGTCCGAGGGCGATATGACCCTGGTGATCGCAGTCATAGCGGTCGCCCTGATAGCCGTCATCGCCGGGATCGCCATGTGGAGATACAAGAAGACAAATTGAAGGGGATGCAGATGAACACAAGGATATGGTCGACGGCGGCGGTACTGGTACTGCTGCTGTCTTCCGCAGTGACGATGACTTGCTCCGGAGATGCCGATGCCAGGTCCAGCATCTCCCCCGACACGGACCCGATCGAGATGGTCACCCAGGTCTACCTCGACAAGGGCGACGGGGAAATAGAGAAATTCGACTCGGACATGACGACGGTCCGTTCGGCCGTCAACGCCGCCCTCGGGGAGCGCGTCGACATGAAGGCCAATGGACAGATAAACAGCGTCGACGGGACGGCCAATACGGAAAACAAAGTCTGGGTAATATTCGTATGGTCCTCCCCGACCGGATGGAACGCCGTGACCAAGACCGGAGATACGTGCCCGGAAGGGACCAACATAGCAGTGAAGTATTCCGACAAGACAGTCGTCGACGGAAAGACCGTCTACGAGGTACCGGACATAGAGGTGAAGTACACAGTCCACTACTATCTGAAATGGGAAAAATGGACCCAGGAACTCAGCGACAACAAGTGGATGCGCGCCATCTACGACCAGGTCGGATGGGAATCCATGAAGGAAGGATTCTGGATATACGGTAACGGATCCGACAACAACGAGGCTCTCGCCAACGCAGTGTACAACACGTTCTTCTCCGACAGGTCGCTCGTCATAGACAGAGATACCGAGACCGTCACCTGGACCGTCGGCGGGGAGAAATTCTTCTACTACGGAACGAGGGATGCATCCTATGGATGGTTCCTCGAGTTCCTGGGATGGAGCGATACGAAGGACAGCGGTGCAGGCGGAGGCGGCTACGGCACTTGGACATACTGGGCCCAGTACAGATACGATCAGAGCGGCGGCCTGGACGATCAGAACAACTGGGGATACAACCAACTCTCGTTCGGCCTCTACGACATAACCGTCGACAGGGTCTTCGGACTGTGGCTGCAGACCACATCCGACGAGCCCTCCGGGACCATAGACCTGGGGGTACCGTCCGCCATAAGGATCGACAAGACCGTGTCCTCTGAGACCGTCTCCGAAGGGGGGAAAACGACGGAGACCGTCCAGAAGGACATAGTGGACCTCATGGGAAAGTCCGTCGGATCCAAGACCATAATCACCGAGACGGGAGCCGACGGCAGTACGAAGACGACGAAGACCTACGACGATGCCGGACACATGACATCTTCCCAGACATACGTCCGCAATGCGGACGGATATATCGTCAGAGAGGAGTCTGTGAAGTATGTGTACGACGACGGAGGGAAAGTGACCGGTTCCGAGACCGAGACATGTGTGATAACGAGGAACGGGAGTGGAGACGCCGTAACCACCAAGAAGACCGTCACGTCCGTATCCGGAGACAGGAAGACCGTCACCGAGACGGACATCAGACATTACAGCGGGTTCGACATCTCCTCGAGTATCACCGACTCGGACGGGAACACGGCGGCCATCTCCATCGACCTCGCCGAAGGAGGGGACGTGGGGGCGGCCATTGCCGAGGCCTCGGCCCTGAAGACCGGGACCATGAGGAACGCCTCCGTGAGCATCTCCGCCCACGGTACATTCGGATCCGCCGACCTCAGGACCGTATCTGATGCAGGGATCCCCCTGACCATCATAGGCAACGAGGGACTTATAACCGTGACGTCCGAGGGCGCAGGTATACTCGCTTCCGCAGGGGATGCGGCATTCGAACTGGAGAGGAATCTCTCAAGACCTCTCACCGATGAACAGTACGCAAAGGTGGGGGAGAACGCACAGGTTTTCGACATCACGATGAAATGTGACAGCATCGAACAGCATGCTTTCGGGAAGGTCAGCATAACCGTGAACTACCTGGGAAAATGCAGCAGCGACACTCTCTCTGTATGGAGGGCCGACGGGGACGACCTCGTATACGTCGGAGAGGCATCCTACGACCCCGTTACAGGCCTGGCCACCTTCGAGACCGACCACCTGTCCAGATATGTCCTCAATGAATCCGTGTCTGACGGAGGAAGCGACAGCACCATACTCGTCGTAGCCGTCGTTGCGATAGCCGCAGTGGCGGCAATGGCCTGTGTCGTGATTGTTAGGAGGAAACGCAACTGAAGGAACCACGGGGGAGGACGACCTCCCCCGGAACTCCGCCCCGAGGGAAGTGGGACGACGAACCGCAGACTGTCTACGACCATTGCCGCCCTAACGGCCTTGATGGCCTCAGTATGTATGTGCCAGATGTCGGAATGTTCGACCGCGTACTCCGAATACTCTGCAGAAGGAACGACGTTCGGATACATCACATACGGGTCAGGGAGCGATACGAGCCCATACCGTTGCACGCTCGTATCAGTGACATCCTCGTCGGACACCGTCTTCATACCGGCGACCTTGGAGGGGTACAATGTGACGGAGATCGCAGACGGTGCTATGTTCCAGATATCTGGAACATCGCGCATCGTTATACCTTCCACCGTCACCGCGGTCGGAGACTCCGCACTCCCGACCGGAGGGGCGGAGATATACTTCATGGGAGACCGGCCCTCGGGGAACCTGCCTTCGGCAGACACGATATCGCGTCCGGCCGACGCCTCCGGATGGACAGCCGAGAAGACGTTCACGACCGTCTCCACAACATCCGAAGACGGGTCGTCGGTGATCTGTGCGGTCATCGGTGACGAAGCGATGGTCATAGACGGGACCCCGTCGTCCAACGGAAGCCTTACGATCCCTGCCAAGGCCGGAGGGTTCCCTGTAAAATCCATCGGCCCCTATGCCTTCGGAGCGGATGACAAAGGCGACAACAACAAGACCCATAGGACCGATGTGACCTCGGTGACCGTGGAATACGGAGTGGAGATCGTCCGCGAGAGGGCGTTCTTCTATCAGAGCGCTTTAGAAAAGGTCATCCTCCCGGATAGTGTGACCGACATAATGGACGAGGTGTTCCGCTCCGATACCGCCCTCGTCGAATGCGAGATACCTGGATCAGTCACTAGAATAGGGTTCGAAACGTTCCGCGAATGCTCATCCTTGAAAGAAATAACCATACCGGATAGCGTGACCGAACTGTGCGAGGGGTCATTCAGACTCTGCAGGAGTGCGACGGACCTGACGGTCGGAGCAGGCATAACCCGCATACCCATACATTGTTTCGAATACGGTGACTCATTGACCTCCGTGACGTTCCGCGGAACCATAACGGATATCGAAGGATGCGCGTTCTATATGTGCAAGGGCCTCGAGGAATTCACAATACCTGACAGCGTAAGGACGGTAGGGGATGCCGCCTTCGCCGAGTGTACATCGCTGTCCCTGATAGACCTGGGGGACGGCTTGGAGACCATAGGTAAGAAGGCGTTCTACGACTGCGGAAATCTGAAGGAAGTGACGTTCCCAGAATCGTTGAGGAGTATAGGGGATGACGCATTCTGGGGATGCAGATCCCTGGAAAAGGCGATATTCGAAGGGGATATGCCTGAGATAGGGACGAAGACGTTCCCCTCCCAGACGGCCATCGTATTGAAGAATGGTGGGAAAGACAGCCTCCCGATTGGGCCCATCGCGATTATCGCGGCCATGGCACTGTTGGCGGCATTCACGATCTGGCACATGCGCAGAAAATCACACAGATGAATCTTGGTCGTACTTCGATACGGGGTCGGTAGTGAACTCTGCATCGTTTACGACGATGCCTTTCTCCACATACGCTCCCATTATGCGGTCGAATGCGCTTCTGACCTCCCCCACACCCATGCCGAATTTTATAGCCAACGCCTCAGGCCCCATACCCGAGAAATGATATGCCAGAAGATGAGAATCCATCTCGGAGAGACCTAGACGCTCGATGAAATAAGGAACGAGTTCCAGACAGTCGTCTTTATGATGCTCCATATATCCGGCCAGATTCACCCAAGTATCCGCTTTGGAAGGGTCTCCGAAAAGAGAGATCGTCTTCCCTGCAGTCATGTGCAGGAACGAAAGGACGTCATGGAAATACATTGTCGCCAGAGGAACTCCGTCCGACCACAGATACATGCAGGGACAATCGTTCTCATCTACGTACTTGAGGGATCTAACACCATCCGACCACACGGTTATTATCCCATTGTCCTTGGAAGACCTATTGGCCCCGCATACCGGACACGTGGTCCATTCGTTGTCCTCGGACGACCATGTTGCACCGCAGAAAGGACACTGGCACTCACTTACCTCGGACCCCTTGGAACATGAAGGACACAAGGGGCTGCGGGATGTCCCCCGCAAAAGGAAACATTTCCCGCAGCACGAACATATCCTCACGACAGGGGTCTCGTTCCACCTCTTGGATTTACATCTGGGACACATCGACGTCTCTGAGGAGTTACGCCCTCCGCGGGACACCCATTTGTATCCGCAACGACGACACTGAAGACGATACGCAGGAGAGTCCCAATTCAACATCTGGCACATAGGACACCGTTCCGGTTTTCCTCCGCGCCCTTCCCACCTGTGACCGCATTTGTAACAGACGTACGAGACGATCTCCCTCTCATTCCATTTGGATGAGTTACATGAAGGACACCTTTGGGGAGGATGAAAACCTCTCTTACCAGTCCACATGTATCCGCAACGATGGCAGATGAAATGCCTGTGTCTCTTCTTCGCTGTCATTCCATATCAACAAACTTCTTCGGGAGGACGTAAATCTCCCCGTCTTCATCGAAACCGACCCTGGCTTCCACCTCGTATACGTCGCGGATGACATCGGGCGTAATCACCTTCTTAGGATCCCCTACGGTCACAATCTGCCCATGTTTCATGATTATGCAGACGTCGCAGTATCTGGCCATCAACGAGATGTCATGCTCGGCCACCATGACCGTTATATCCGAATGTGCCAGAGACTTGAGGTACTCCATGACCTGCAGCTTGTACTTCATATCCAGATGGGACGTGGGCTCGTCCACCAGCATCAATTTAGGCTCCTGTACGTACGCCTTCGCGATGAGTGTACGCTGCCTCTCCCCCGAAGAACACAATGCCACCTGCTTCCTGCGGAGATGGTCGAGTCCGAATATCTGCAACGCCTTACGGGTTATCTGTTCGTCCTCGGGATCCTCCCACCATATGGTATCGACGAACGGGTATCTGCCCAGCATCACCATGTCCATGACGGAGATGCCGAAGGTGTTGCCGGGCTCTGCAGGCACTACGGCCACCAACTTCGCCGCCTCGGCAGGCTTGAGGTCCGTGACCTTGTGACCGTCCACATAGATCTCGCCGGATGTCGGCTCGTAAAGCTTGCATATGCACTTCATCATAGTGGACTTTCCACACCCGTTGGGACCGATCAGACCGATGAGTTTTCCCTTTCCGAACTCTATATTTATATCCTGCAGGGCTTTGAAACCATCGAACTCCTTGTTCAGCCCCTCTATCTTCAACAAAGGAGTCTCTTCGGACCCGCCGTCCTTTTCATCCATCATATGTGCGCCCCCTCTTCATGAGCATGTATGCGAATATCGGGGTCCCGATCATCGCAGTAATCGCTCCCACCGGGAGTTCCTGCGGTGAGATCACAGTCCTCGCCAGAAGATCCGCGAACAGCATCAGCATCGCACCCAGAACTATGGATGCCGGCATGATGAGACGATAGTCGTTACCAAGGGCCATACGGCATGCGTGAGGGATGACGAGACCGACGAAACCAATAATCCCGCAGAAGGCGACCGCCAAGGAAGTTATGACCGATGCAAGGGTCATCATGACGATCTTGAACAGCCTGACGTTTAGACCGAGCTGCCTAGCCTGATCCTCGCCCGTCATGAACAGATTGAACTCTCTGGCCCACACCATGGACAGTAATGAAAGTGCCAGCGTAGGTATGAACACGATCCATGCATTCTCCCAGGTTATGTCTGCGAAAGACCCGTAGAGCCACCACATTATGTTCGTAAGGTTGTCTTTGGCCAACGACAGGAAGATCGTCTGCACCGATGAGAACGCGAACCCTACGATCACTCCGGCCAGGATGTAGTTGGTGGACGACCCTCCCGACCCCTCGGCCACGCCCATGGTCATCACGAATGCCACGATGCCCCCGACAATGGCCGCCACAGGTATCGCATACAGCTGGTTGTCCCCGATGAAAGGTATGCTGACTCCCACGGCCACGACGGCCACCGCGAGGCAGCCTGCTCCCGAAGACACACCGGTTATATAGGGGTCCACCAACGGGTTCCTTATCAATGCCTGATACATGCATCCTGCGATAGCCAGACCCGCACCTACGGCTATGGCCGCAAGTGCTCTGGGAAGCCTCGCCTGATAGATGTACAGCTCCGTGACGTTCAGATTCTCCCCGCCCTTGGAGATGGCGGAGAACATGGCGGACAGAGCCTCGCTCACAGGTATCACCCCTCCCGACGAAATCGATATGGATATGAGGAAGGCGACCAGCGACATCAGAAGGCCGAATACCACGATGACGGCGAACCTCCTTTTCTTCCTGGATATCTCGCTCTCGTCGTCCGGGCTGGCACCCATGTCCTTTACCAGCCCCTTGTATCCCCTTGAGAAGATGTCGATCTTCTTTTTCCGAGGACCATCCGGGGACGGTCCGTCTCCGGGATCCCTGCGGAACAACCCTTTTCTTTCATCACTCATCATAATCCCTCAATACAATCTGCGGGCCACGATGGCTGCGACCACGACAACGCCCAGCAGAACGACCCAGGACCAATGGCGGAAACCGACTGTCTGGAGCATCTCCAGATGCTCCTCGTCGGTCCCTTTCCCGGCGGTCTCCGATATGCAATAGACGGCCCCCAGGTCGTTGGCCACATACAACTTCCCGTCGACGACGGTGACCGGGACCATCGAATACGAATCTGCAGTGAACGGCTTCAGTTGGATCCTCCAGATCTGCTCGCCGGTCCCTGCGTCAAGGGACGTGACCCCGCCTCCGGTAGGCCAGAACTTTCCAGCGGAATAGTCCGTAGCGTACACCCTGCCGTCGGCAACCGTGAGCTGTCCCTTGATCATCTGGTAATCCTGGCTCACCCATACGACGTCCCCGTTCCAATCGAATTTGAGGATGGCGTTGCGGCCCTCGCATTCCCTCCCGTCCGTATATCTGAATACGGAACTCCCGTCGCTTAACGGAGAGAGATAGCAATAGAACGAATCCTCATCCTGTGCCGGCGGGGTGAACAATCCGTTAAGCTTCCATTCGCTCCCATCGGAACGTTTCAAAACGGTCCCGGTAAGGGGATCGAGACCTATCAGATATCCTACGGACGAGAACAGGGCACCGTCCGTACATGCGACTACGAGCTTTGACCCATCGGGGGATACGGATACGGATGCCACGGAACCGGGGGTTCCGGGCTGGGACTTGTTGTCGGCACGCAGATCTATAAGTCTCTCCGACCAGACCGACGAGCCGTCGTCTGCACGGATGGCGAAGATATACCCCTCGTAATTCCCGATGTAGAGCATATTCTCCCCTCCGATGTTGGCGATTGTGGGGGCATGGAAATAGAAACATCCCCTGCTCCCGTCATAGATCCTCTTCCCATCCCCATCCAGATGATATCCGGAAGGTGGCTCGTAGACCCATACTTCGGCGAGCTTTCCCGTACCGGACAGGGAATAGCAGCACACCCTGCCGTCCGCCGTCCCAAAATAAAGGCATCCGGAATCATAAACGGGGGTGGTCGCACCTGTGGTAAACACCCTTCCATCCCACACTATGTTCCCGTCGGAATCCATAGGGGGCTTGTATTCCAAAAGGACCTCGTCCTCCACTGCGCCCGTATACCTGTCGAAAACCCTCAGATACCCATCGGTGGACGAGACCACCAGATGGCCGTCCACCACTACCGGCGTGGACACCTCGTATCCCGCCCCCTTCTTGCCATGGTACTCCCACACCTTCTCACCGGTGTACCTGTCCAGACAATAGACGTAAGCATCCTCGGTACCGTCATGGGCACCATATACTCCGCCGGTGGTGTGATAGAGGTATCCTCCGGCGACCACCAGACCCGAGTCGACATAACCGGTATTGTATGTGACGAACCACTCTACCGGAAGGGCCGGATCGTCGGTACCGCTTGATTCGGAATGACCGGATGCGGACGACGAACCTCCCAACATGGTCCAGGCCACAGGCTCGTCGGGCGTCACCGTCGGACGGACCGAGGGGTCTGCATAATACCCAAAGGCTACGGTGCCGCCGGAGTATGCGGCCGAGAAATCGGTCCCTGAAAAGACCCAGCGGACACCGTCCCAGGAGTAGATCTTCCACTCCACGGATACGTTCTTCTCACCGGTCACCTGTTTCGGACCGTAACCGTCCACGGTGGGGACTCCGCCGTCGAAGACCACGTCGGTACGGCATGAGGACAGGATTTCCGCATACGTGTCCGCAGAGGGGACGTCGTACCATGCGTATTCGCCGTTGCCGAAATCGACCAAGACCCTGTCGGACGACGCCGATGCAGATGACACGGGGACGGTCGATGCGGCCAAGACCGTGAATACCGCCAATATGACCCAGATGCCCGATCTTCTCATTTTTTCACCTGGTATTTCAGATAATCGACATAGTCGTCGCCGAAATAATTCGGCACGATGTCCAACGGATCCCGTTCTATGAAATTCTCTGGATAGAACACCTTAGCAAGGAGTTCCGCCGCCTCCGCCAACCTTGGTCCAGGACGCGAAAGGATATCCGCAGACGCACCGGAGAACACGTACACTTCCCCGTTCTTGTATGCGGGAGTCTCCTTCCACACCGCATCCATTCCATCCAATAGGGTCTGATACTGTTCATCCGTCGTGATCTCCGCCGAATCGTAGATGACGATTATCGCCGTCGGCTGCTTCTGGTATATCTGTTCCTTGGACACCATGAACCAGGAGGACTTCTGGCCGTCGAAGATGTTGTTGCCTCCGGCCTTCGATATGAGATCCGACATGAACGTGTTGGAACCGCTGGTCCATGGAGACGGCTCCACACCCAGGGATACGAACACCCTCTCTGCAGAATGGATACCTACGATGCCGGTAACGGTATCTATGGTCTCCTTGGCACCCTCTATGGCATTATGTGCGTTCTTGCTAAGACCGAGGGCCGAAGCGGTGATCCAGATGTTGTCGTACAATTTCTCGACGTCCGTGGCATCGTAGAGGACCACGCAATCCACCCCGGACTTGCGTAGCTTGTTGGCGATGGAGACGTGCTCCCCCGTACCGCCGTCGCATATGACGACGTCGGGGTCCAATTTCAGGATCCATTCGTAGTTGGGATCGGTGTATCCCCCTACTATCGATATGTCTCCCTTCTCCTGCCGCTTGGTGACCTCTTCTGGATAATTGCTATACAAATCCGTACCCACGACATAATCCAGACCGCCTATCGCGGCGACGGTTTCGGTTATCGAAGGTGCCAGGGTCACCACCCTTATCTTCTCCCCGGTCCTCAGGGAGAATCCGTCACGTGCGTAGCTGTAGTAGTTGAAACCGCTCTGGTCCACCCCCGGGATCACATCCTCGGCACCCCCTGCCCTGGCCCAACAGACGATACCTGCATCGGAGGCGTTGACCGAATGGTAATCCTCCACCTGCCTCCACCCTCCGCCGTCCAGGACGTACAGGCCCCATGTGACCCCGTATAAGTTGAGTTGACCGTTGATGGAGACGATACTGGTCTTCCCGGCATCTCCGAACACCACGGAGAACCCGTTCATCTCGCATGCCTTCTCCAACGCATCCACTGCATCCCAGTCTTCTTGGAACACCATCTCGGTCCACACGACGTCCCAGTATCCGAAATCGATCACGACCCCCCGGGCGTCGTCTTCGGCAGAACTCGTAAGACCTATCAAAGGAAGAGATGCCACGGCGAGAACTACGATGATGGATGATATCTCCAATTTGATCCTTAACGCCCTCACCACGACAGCCCCCGCAATATAGACGACATGATGTGTTCCAGATACCGAAGATCAACGACCGCGGCCCTTTCCAGAGGTCAGTACCGGCATAGAATCCAAGCCAAGCCTCGTCTTGACTATCATCATGACCCTGAACACGGGGAGACCGAGTTCGATGGCGATATCCATACATCCTTTTCCGGCAGAATACCTGTCCATGACCCACTTCTCTGTCACATCGGACGTCTTCTTCTTGACGACCTTCTTCTTGAGATGGACCGGATCTTCCATCCATCTGCTGGACTTGCAATTGGGACAGCGGGACGGTCCGCCTTCTTTACGAGAGAGCCATTCGTACCCGCACACATGGCATCTGCACTCGAGAGTGGCCTTGTTCCATGCATACGAACCGCAGCTGGGACACTTGAGGGGCGTTCCCTTCCTGCTCTTCCATACACTCCCGCATTTGTTGCATCTGAGTTCGATGGACGACGTGCCCCTCTCCTCTCCGACAAGGAAGGCTTTGCTGCAATACGGACACAGGCATACGCCCCCTTTGGGTATTGCACGAGGTAACTCGTCGGCATCATCCAGTACTTCTTCCGGACATGCCTCCAAGGTATTCCAGTCCTCTATGTCGGAGTGGATAATGTTGGACATGTATTCCAAGTAAGGATTCTCATTACTAATATGCTATTATGGAAAAAACTGGATACTTATCCGCAACCTGCTGACCGATCAATAGAACTTCATCGGATCGTTGGTGAAGACGGTATCGTCCACCAGTATGTCCGAATCGGAATACGCCTTCATGATGCGGTCGAACGCACGCGAGACCTCGTCCTCCCCTAGGCCTAACTTCCTTGAGATCGCCTCCGGACCCATTCCGGTGAAATGCAACGACAGAACCGTGGCATCACCCCGGTCCAGGAGAAGTCTCTTCATCAGATAGTCCACGTTGGCCAGGTACCCGTCCCTCCCAGCGGACATCTCGTCTGCCAGGTCCTTCCATCTCTTTGTATCCGAACCGCTGTTCACCGCCTCCAGGACGTCGTCCATGGTTATGCCCGCCTCCGAAAGAACCTCCCCCGAATACCTTGCAGCCACTGGGACATCCCCTTCCCAGAGATAGATGCACCCGTTCCCGTTCTCCGATACATATGAAAGTTCACGTCCATCCCCTGACCAGAGGATCATGCTAGTGGATTGTATGCGGTCGTGCAGGCCGCAGACCCTCCCGCAGGAAGGGCAGGGGACGTCACCCCCCGTCCCTCCCCCATACCACCGGTTCCCGCATCCCCTGCATATGATGAGGGTACGATGTCCGTCCCTGGGCAGGATCTCGCAGTATCTTGCCCTCCCACTGTCCATATCCAGGGATATGCTCATGGGGACGTTCCATCTACGACTTCCGCAAGAGGGACAGGACGAAACCGCATCTTCCGAACGGCGCGCCCTCATCTTCCACGCATGGCCGCACCTCTGACAGCGGACCGCCTTGGGCGGCATATTCCAAACGGAGGAGCGGCACCGCGGGCAACGTACGGGAGGCCTCCCTCTGCAGACCCAGATGTGACCGCACAGCTGACACACCTGCCTCTCTCTTCTGGGGGAGTCCCACTCCTCGGAACGGCACAGGGGACATTTCTTAGGCCGTGACGGAGACCTGCGGATCCATTCGTAGTCGCAGCAGTTGCAACGAAGAAACCTGTCGTCAAGACCTTCGGTCTGCCTCCTGCCGCATTTCGGACACGGGTCGTCCATGGACTTCATCTGGAATCCGAAGCCGCAGAACTTGCATGTACGTGTCTTCCTCTCCGGCACATCCCATCTTGAAGAATGACATCTGGGACATCTCTTCGGCATCTGTTCGGAACGGGGGATCCAAGCATATCCGCAGCGATAACAGAACCTTGGCTGCATATCGGACGCACACGTTTCCTTGGGCGGTCCGGACGAGACGTTCACGGATGCTCATAGATGTTCGGCCGATGTAAAACTATCGCAAATTAAGAATGGAATATACATCCAATTTAGGAACTATTCTTCCTAGAACGATATGGAAATGGTGTGCGATACAATCCCGCTCCCGTACCTCGCAATCCGCTTTATAAATGCAGACGATACGGAGAGGATGTATCATATGAACGCCGATCTCGAAAAGGCCCTCCAGACCCATCCCTGCTATAACGAAGAAGCCCACCGGAAGTACGCCCGCATGCATGTCCCAGTGGCCCCCAAATGCAACATCCAATGCAATTACTGCAACCGCAAATTCGACTGCAGCAACGAATCCCGCCCCGGCGTCACCAGCGAGGTCCTCAGCCCCGAACAGGCCGTCGCCAAGATCGGATACGTAAAGGAAAAGGTCCCCAACCTGAAGGTCCTGGGCATAGCCGGTCCGGGAGACCCGCTGGCCAATGAGGAGACCTTCGAGACCCTGGCACTTGTGAAGGAAAAATACCCTGACCTCACACTGTGCGTATCGACCAACGGTCTCGCCCTCCCGGAGAACGCGGACAGGCTCTACGGTCTCGGAGTGAGGTTCATGACCATGACCATAAATGCGGCCGATGCCGCGATCGGGGCGGAGATATACGGCTCCGTACTGTGGAAAGGAAAGAGATACACCGGCGAGGAAGGTGCATCCATCCTCCTGGAGAATCAGCTGGAAGGGATCCGCAGATGTGCGGATCTGGGTATGCTCGTGAAGGCCAACATAGTCATGGTCCCGGACATCAACGCCGACCACATACCCGACCTCGTGAAGAAGGTCAGGTCCCTGGGCGCATACATAGTCAACATCCTCCCGCTCATACCGGTGGAGGGGACGAGATTCCAGGACATGAGAGGTCCTACCCCCGAGGAGAGGAAAAGACTCATGGACGCCTGCTCCGTGGACGCCCGCATGATGCGCCACTGCAGACAGTGCAGGGCGGATGCCATCGGTCTCCTCGGAGAGGACCGCTCCGGGGAGTTCGCAGGATGCGGTCTCGGGAGGGGGGACGGCTGCGGCCCTTCCGAGGATGTTCCCAACATGGTATCCTTCGACATGGGGAGGAAATACATCATCGCCGTGGCCAGCGACGGAGGGAAGACCGTGGATGCCGGCTTCGGGAACGCCGGAAGGTTCCTCGTGTATTCCGTCGATGGGGACCGCGTGGAACTGCTGAGACAGGTGAGGCCGGGGGACCTGGGGTCGGAGATGAAAGGCGCGTCCCACAAGGACCACATCGAGGCCGCCGTCACCCTCCTGGACGACTGCGACATCATCGCCGTGAGGGAGATAGGGGACATGCCCAGACGCGTCATAGAAGGCCGCGGGAAGAAGGTGTTCGTGACCTCCGCCCCCGTGAGGGACGCAGTGACCTCCGCCCGGTGACCGTCCGTCTGGGTCTCGCGTCCGAGACGGTCTGTTTTTAAAATACATATATGAGAACCTTATAGCGAAGCCCATCGGAAGTGCGCATATGGAAGCACAGGAACTCAGAGAAGCCTATATCGATTTCTTCAAGGCGAGGGGACATGCACAGATACGTTCCGCATCCCTCGTTCCCGAGAACGACCCCACAGTCCTTTTCACCACTGCGGGTATGCACCCGCTCGTACCCTACCTGCTCGGAGAGAAACACCCCGCCGGCACGAGACTCACGGATTTCCAGAAATGCGTGAGGACCGGCGACATAGACGAGGTCGGCGACGCGAGCCACCTCACGTTCTTCGAGATGCTTGGCAACTGGTCTCTGGGCGATTACTTCAAGAAGGATTCCATCACCTGGAGCTACCAGCTCCTGCAGGAGGTCCTTCACATCCCGCCGGAACTCCTGGCCGTCACCGCGTTCGCCGGCGACGACGACGCCCCGAAGGACACCGAGACGGCGGAGATCTGGGAGACACAGGGTATCGCGAAGGACCACATATTCTTCCTCCCCAAGGAGGACAATTGGTGGGGCCCTGCCGGACAGACCGGCCCCTGCGGACCGGATACCGAGATCTTCTTCATAGACAAGACGAAGAAGCCTTGCGGACCGGAATGCAGACCCGGATGCCACTGCGGATACTACACCGAGATCTGGAACAACGTCTTCATGCAGTACTTCAAGGACAAGGACGGGAAGTTCACCCCTCTGAAACAGAAGAACGTCGACACAGGGATGGGACTCGAGAGGGCCCTCCGCGTCGTCAACCATGTGGAGACCGTCTACGACACCCCCCTGTTCCAGCCGATCATCTCGAAGATCGAGGAACTCTCCGGGAAGAAGTATGCGGACAACATGAAGGCGTTCCGCGTCATCTCCGACCACATGAGGGCGTCCACGTTCCTCATAGCAGACGGCGTCGTTCCGGCCAGGATGGGCGGCGGATACATCCTCAGGCGTCTGATCAGGAGAGCCAGCAGATACATGTCCCAGCTCGATGTGGAAGGGGTCCGTCTGGCGGAGGTCTCCGAAGTCGTCATAAGGGACTACAGCAAGGCATATCCCGAGCTGGAGGCCAACAGGGAGACCATCCTCAGCACCATCACCGCGGAGGAGGAGAAATTCCACAGCACCCTGAAGAAGGGTCTAAGGAGATTCGACGAGGTCGTGGCCAACAACGGGGACTGCAAGGTCCTCAACGGAGAGGAGGTGTTCCACCTCTACGACACCTTCGGATTCCCCGTGGAACTCACCAGGGAACTGGCGGCCGAACGCGGCTACACCGTCGACGAGGAAGACTTCCAGAAGAGGTTCAAGCAGCATCAGGAGACCTCCAGGATGGACACCAACCAGGTGTTCAAAGGAGGATTGGTGGACCACAGCGTGGAGACCACCAAACTGCATACCGCCACCCATCTGCTCAATGCGGCCCTCAGGAACCTGATCGACCCCGACATAAGGCAGAAAGGAAGCAACATCACCGCGGAGAGACTCAGATTCGACTTCAACTTCGACAGGAAGCTGGAGCCCGAAGAGATCGCCAAGATCGAGAAATATGTAAACGACGCCATCAAGGCGGACATCCCCGTGGTCTGCGAGGAGATGACCCTCGAAGAGGCACGTGCCAGGAATGCGATCGGGGTGTTCGACAACAAATACGGCGAGAAGGTCAAGGTCTACACCATCGGCGACGTCTCCTGCGAGATCTGCGGAGGCCCCCACGTTCAACACACCGGTGAGCTCCAGGGATTCAAGATCCAGAAGGAGCAGAGCAGTGCGGCCGGCGTAAGACGTATCAAGGCCGTCGTCGGAAAATTCGACTGATAGTCGATTTTAGCGGGGGTCTCCCCCGCATCTTTTTTACACATACGCTTGCCGGAACATGTCGGCAACGTGCTTTAAGTCCATGCACCTCGATATACATCATTACGGTGAGCAAATGGAGGACACGGACGGGATAAGGGAAGAACTGGGACTTGTGCAGATATATACGGGAAACGGGAAGGGTAAGACCACCGCAGCATTCGGCCTGGCCATGAGGGCCGCCGGAAGAGGACTGGAGGTCCTGATAGTACAGTTCCTGAAGCCATCCGACGGATACGGGGAACAAGTGGCATGTAACCGCATGGGGAACATAACGTTGGTACCTATGGGGCTGGACCACTTCGTCTCCAAGAAGCCGTCCGATGCCGACATAGAGGCGGCACACAAGGCCCTGAGAAGATCGGAAGAACTCATATGTTCCGGCAGATACGACGTGGCCGTACTGGACGAGAGCATAAACGCGGTCCGTCTGGGTCTCATCACATCACAGGAACTGATAGAGTCTTTGGAAAGACGCCCGGATCACGTAGAGATCGTACTGACCGGAAGAGGGATAACCCCCGATCTGGAGGAATATGCGGATCTTGTCACGGAGATGAGACTTGTGAAGCACCCGTTCGACAAGGGGATCGGTGCCAGGAAGGGCATAGAATACTGATCCGACCTCTAAAACGGCCCGAAAAATACACCTACATGGTCTGGTAGCACTTATTTTATAATGTAAAATAATAAACGCATAATATTTAATAATATCGTGTTATCTTAGACATGGCCCGAAAAGGGCCCGGCAGATAACATGTGGCTTATAATCGCAGCGATAGCGGCGCTGACCACCACCTATATGTGGCTGCACAGACCCCCGGGGACGGACCGTCTGGCACAGCTTTCGATGGTGTTCTGGGGCCTGACCCTGATGGTCTTCGTAGACCATGTGATCGGATGGTTCCTCGATGGCGCAGAAGGAGACTTCTTCGATATCGGAGTGAACGAGTTCATTCTGAGCATCTGCATGATCGTCCCCATACTGGTGATCTGGGAAGGAGCCCTCATAGCAGACAGATTCAGGCTTCGTCAGGCGATGGCCGCTAAGACGGACGATAGATTGAGAGAGAAGAAGGAGATGATTTGAATGGCATGTTTCCTTGTCGTGGCGGCGGTCGGCATATTCACGACCGTCTTCGCTAAGAAGATTCCTGAGAAATACCACATCGAGTGGCTGAACGTGATAATATGGGGAGGGGTGCTGGCACTTCTTGTGGAACACGTATGGCACGGAGAGATAGTACCGTGGTTCCCGTTCCTTACGGCCATGGGAAGCCCGGATGACACCGCCGCCATGCTGACCGAGATGGCACAGATAGGAATACCGATGCTTCTGGCTATCGTAGGTGCATGGGCACTTATGGTATACATCTACAACAGATGTGTGGAGGCATCGTTCTCCGTATCCCCCGACACCGTCTGATGAGGACGTCTCCTGCCGGCGGGAGCTGTACACCGGCATAGGGCCCCTTGGGCCTTCATTCCTCAACGACCTGAACAACAACGCCGCATACTCGACAGAACGATTGCAATATGTACTATGCCTGCCGAGGGGCAGAAAGAAGACGAGCCAGCAAAAGGAGTGGACAGTGTGGGATTTGAACCCACGACCTCCTGCTTGCAAAGCAGGCGATCTTCCAGCTGATCTAACTGCCCATCGAGGTACTGCAGATGTATCTCGCAATAGGACGATTGACATGCGGAATAAATATCTTTCTATCGATGTCTTGTCCACAGAGGTACGATGCGGCCAGGGAGCGACTTTTATAGTTTGTAATCGTGCGTGCGCACATATAGAAGCTTCATGGCTTCGGGGTGATAGATTGTACACCTTGGGAAAAAAATTGAGATTCTCCCTGTTCGGAAAGAGTCACGGACCTTGTGTAGGGTGCGTCCTGGAGGGAGTACCTCAGGGAACTCCTATCGACATGGAGTCGCTGGCACATGACATGGCCCTACGCAAACCATCCAAGGGAATAGGGACGGACCGCGTCGAAGCGGACAAGGTAGACGTCATCTGCGGGATCGAGGACGGCAAGGCCGACGGAAACGCCATAATCCTGGAGATCGCCAACGGGAACGTAGATGATTCCAAATATCTGCCTTTCGAAGAGACGCCCCGTCCCGGACATGCAGACCTCCCGGCACTGCTGGCACTTCCGAAATTCGATATCAGGGGAGGAGGACAGTTCTCCGGCCGTCTGACCGCTGCCATCGTAGCGGCAGGCGGGATAGCCAGACAGATGCTTGCGGCCAAAGGCATAGTCATAGGGTCGTTCTGCCGCTCCATAGGAAACGTGGAGGACTGTGATGAAAGGGGGATCGAGGACGCCAAGAGGTCGGAAGGATTCCCCACAAGGGCCTGCACCCCCGAACTCGATGCGATGATGTCCGACTGCATAATGGCGGCAAGAAAGGACATGGACAGCGTAGGAGGGGTAGTGGAGTGCATAGTCACCGGACTGCCCATCGGCTTCGGAGGCATCTGGTTCGAGAGCCTGGATGCGGAGCTGGCACATGCCGTATTCGGCATTCCTGCATGCAAGGGGGTGGAGTTCGGAAAAGGGTTCGACATCACCCGTATGCGCGGATCCGAATCCAACGATGCGTATCGTATGAAAGACGGAAGGATCGTCACAAAGACCAATAACATGGGAGGGGTCGTCGGAGGCATGTCCGACGGGGCGGACCTCGTGTTCCGTGCGGCGTTCAAGCCCACCCCATCCATAGGGGCCAAACAGGAAACGGTGGACTTGAAGACATGCGAGGATGCCGAACTAGAGATCAAAGGACGTCATGACCCCTGTATCGCCCCGAGAGCGGCCTCCGTGGTGGAAGCAGTCACCGCATTGGTCCTGGCGGACCAGATGGAGAGGGGACTATGAACAACGGATATCTGGAAGAGAAAAGGAAGGCCATAGCCGAGACCGACAAGGAGATCATAATCCTCCTGAAGAAAAGGCTTGATCTGGCGACGGAGATCGGTCAATACAAGGCCCAGAACGGACTCGAGGTGAGAAACCTCGACGTTGAGCAGAGAGTGGTGGACAGATACAGATACCTGGCGGCCGAATACGGGATGAATCCGGACCGCATGGAGCACATCTGCCGCACCATCATGCAGGAGTCTGTAGAAAGCGAGGCTGCCATACAGGGGGTTCCCGCCCCCGATGTCCATGACAAGGATCCGCATAAGGAAGAGATCCGGATATCCGAGACCGACATCGAAACCGGACGGAGGAAGATGCTCGGCATCGGAGTCGCCTCTGTAGCCGCCATACTCGTTCTCACCGCCATAGCGGGATTCGTCTTCAACTCGGACAACGGACTCAGCATACTGTACCTGATGGCCGTGCCGATGGCCCTCATAGCCTTGTGCTTCTATCTGGGTTACAAGGACATGGCCTCCGGAAAGAACGCCGAGGACCTCAGATGGATCAAGAAGCGGACGTTCATATTCGGCGGACTCATGATCGCCATAACGGTTCTGATCCTGGCATTGTTCATGATACGCGGATAAACCATCCACCCGCATCGGACATGGATCCGATGCGGGATTTTTAATAAATAAATGGGCCCGAGGGCCCACAGATGTTTTTCACTTACTCGAGATAGGCGCCGTTCACACCGTTGGTGACGAGTTTCCTATATTTCTTCTGAACACCCGTCACGGGGCGGTCGACAATCTCCACTTCGGCCAGACGGGCCTTTATCTCCTCATCGGAAAGCCTTGCGTTGAGCTTTCTGTTGGGGATGTCGATGTCTATCATGTCCCCGTCACGCAGAGCGGCTATGGGTCCCTTCTCATAAGCCTCCGGAGACACGTGTCCGATAGCCCCTCCACGGGTGGCTCCGGAGAACCTGCCGTCGGTAATGAGTGCGACGGTCTCTCCGAGACCCATTCCCTGGATGATGCTGGTCGGAGCAAGCATCTCAGGCATACCGGGTGCCCCCTTGGGGCCCTCGTACCTGATGACGACGACGTCTCCTGCCACTATGCTGCCGGACTTGATGGCCTCGGTCGCATCCTTCTCGGAATCGAAACATCTGGCTCTCCCGGAGAAGACCATCATCTTCGGACTTACTGCGGCCTGCTTGATGACGGATCCCATGGGTGCGATGTTACCCTTCAGGATGGCGATACCTCCCTGCTGATGATAGGGGTTGTCAAGAGGTCTGAGGACGTTCTCGTCGGCGATCGTCGCAGACTCGGCTATCTCCATGACGGACTTGCCGTTGACAGTGGGTGCATCCTCGATGTGGTCGATGAGTCTCTTGAGGATGGCAGGCACTCCTCCGGCATTGTCGAGATCCCTTATGTGGAACTGTCCGGCAGGCCTGAGGCTGGTGATATGCGGAACCTCCCTGGAGATCTTGTCGAACTCGGAGAGGTCGACGGGACAACCGAACTCCTTGGATATGGCAGGGATATGGAGCGCCGTGTTGGTGGACCCTCCGATGGCCATATCGACGCATATGGCATTATGGAACGAGTGGGAGTTGACGATGTCGCGGGGCTTGATCCCCTTCTTCACAAGTTCCACGATCCTCTTTCCTGACTCCTTGGCGATAGCGAGCTTCTTCTCATCCACGGCCAAGGATGTCCCGCAACCGGTCAGAGACATACCGAGAGTCTCGGTGAGGCATGCCATCGTGTTGGCGGTGAAGAGTCCGGAACAGCTCCCTGCACCGGGACAGGCTGCACATTCTACGGTCTTCAAGAAACTTTCATCGGCAGCGCCTACCTGCACTTGTCCGATTGCTTCGAAGACGGACTGGAAGTCGATATCCTCTCCGTTGAGCTTGCCCGCCTCCATGGCACCTCCGGTGACCATCAGTGCAGGGATGTTCATCCTCCCTGCGGCCATGAGCATCCCGGGAGTGACCTTATCACAGTTGGATACGCCGACCCAACCATCCATGGCATGTCCTTCCACCATGACCTCACAGCAGTCCGATATGACCTCCCTGGAGATGAGGGAATACCTCATCCCCTTGTGACCCATGGCGATACCGTCGCATACGGCAGGAGTTCCGAAAACGAAAGGGACTGCCCCTGCCTCGCGGATACCCTCTTTGACGGCATCTACGATCTTGTTCAAATGTATGTGTCCGGGAACTACCTCGTTCCAGGAATCGGCGATCCCGATGAACGGCTTGTCGAAGTCTTCGTCCTTGAGACCGTCTGCCCTGAGCAGACTCCTTGCCGGTGCCGCATCGACACCGTGCTTTATGACGTCGCTTCTCATGTTTGACATTGAAGACCCCTATCGTATCGACGATTAATAATTGACGGTCTGCAGGAAGCATTGGTATGAAAAAATTGAGCGTACGGCGCTATCGCAGCGCAGTGCGGATAATCCTGGACGGGGAAGACCCCGGCAGAAACAAAAGGTTAGAACCTTGAATAGGTTTGTTGAGATCAGGCGCCGCGGAGGACGATCTCGATGTTTACACCATCGGGGACCTGGATCCTCATAAGCTGCCTAAGAGCACGCTCATCCGCATCGAGGTCGATAAGCCTCTTGTGGATGCGCATCTCCCACCTGTCGTAGGTCTCGCTGCCTTCTCCGTCGGGGCTCTTCCTGCAGGCTACCTTGAGTTTCTTGGTAGGCAGAGGAACGGGTCCGCGGATTGCAACACCAGTCCTCTGGGAAATCCCTTTGATCTGGTTGCAGACGCTGTCGACCATAGCAGGGTCCGTGCCGCTGAGAGAGATTCTAGCACGCTGTGACATTGAAATTACCTCTTAAATTGTTAAAGGGAGAGGGGTTGCCCCCTCACCCTTTATTGGGAATTCAAGCTTTCTCGACTTCGGTGCAGACACCGGCGGCGACGGTCTGTCCCATGTCACGGATGGCGAACCTTCCGAGTGGCGGGAAGTCCTTGGCGGGCTCGATGACGAGGGGCTTGGTGGGCTTCACTTTGACGATGGCGTTGTCACCGTTCTTGATGAAGCTGAGGTCGGTCAGGGGCTTTCCAGCGCGGTTGGCGGAGCAGATCTCGGTGATCTGGCAGGCGACCTGAGCGGTGTGGACGTGGAACACAGGGGTGTATCCGACGGTGATGACCGAGGGGTGGTTCAGCACGATGATCTGTGCGGTGAAGGATTTTGCAACGGTCGGAGGGTTGTCGACGGGTCCGGCGACGTCTCCCCTCTTGATGTCGTTCTTGGCGACTCCACCGACGTTGAATCCGACGTTGTCTCCGGGAACGGCCTCGGGCAGCTGCTCGTGGTGCTCCTCGATGGACTTGACGACTCCGGTCGCGTGGGAGGGCTCGAAGATGACCTTCATGTTGGGCTTCATGACTCCGGTCTCGACACGTCCGACGGGGACGGTTCCGATACCGGTGATGGTGTAGACATCCTGGACGGGAACCCTGAGGGGCTTCTCGGTGTGCTTCTCGGGAACGGACAGGTTGTCGAGTGCCTGGAAGAGGGTAGGTCCGCTGTACCAGGGGGTGTTCTCGGACTTTACCTTCACGTTGTCGCCGCAGTATGCGGATACGGGGATGAAGGGGATGTTCTCGACCTTGTTTCCGACCATCTTCAGGAGCTTTGCGACTCCCTCTTTGGCCTCGTTGTACTTGGCCTGGTCGTACTTGACTGCGTCCATCTTGTTGATGGCGACGATGATCTGCTTGACACCGAGGGTGGTTGCAAGGAAGACGTGCTCCTTGGTCTGAGCCTGGGGACCCTCGATAGCGGAGCAGGTGATGATGGCTGCGTCTGCCTGGGAGGTTCCGGTGATCATGTTCTTGACGAAGTCACGGTGTCCGGGTGCGTCGATGACGGTGAAGTAGTACTTGTCGGTGTAGAACTTCTTGTGTGCTACATCGATGGTGACTCCTCTCTCCCTCTCCTCCTTAAGGCCGTCCATGACCCATGCGAAGTAGAAGGATCCCTTTCCTTTCTCCTCTGCCTCTTTCTTGTATTTCTCGATGATGTGAGGGTCGATTGCACCGGCCTCGAGCAGGATCCTTCCGGTGAGGGTGGATTTTCCGTGGTCGACATGCCCGATGATGACGAGGTTCATGTGCTGTTTCTCTGCCATGTTCTTGTCTCCTTTATTTACTCGTTAGAGTTAGTTTTTGTGCGATAAGGGTGTTTATATTTAAAGGTTTTAGACGAACCCATCCGGCTTATAGTCCGGAGTAGTAGTTCGCATCGTAAGGCTGGGGGTTCAGGCCCTTTCTGGTCCTGATCTCTCCGACGACCTTCTCCTGCAGATCGGGGAACATCTCCTCGAATCCCGCATTCTCGGTCGACCAGAGAGCCCTTCCCTGAGTGGCACCGCGGATGTCGGAGGTGAATCCGAACATGTCGGCGACGGGGCACTTGGCGCTGACGGTGGAGTCGGCTCCATCCTGTCCCATCTCGAGGATGGTTCCGCGGCGCTGGGTGATCAGACTGATGACGTTTCCGGTGAAGTCAGGAGGCACGCTGATGAAGACGTGCTGCATAGGCTCGAGCAGAACCCTGCCGGCCTGGCACATGGCACCGTAGATACCGTCCCTGACGGCAGGGATGATCTGTGCGGGCCCTCTGTGGATGGTATCCTCATGGAGCTTTGCATCCATGAGGACGACCTTCAGACCGGAGACCTTCTCTGCGGCGAGGGGTCCCTTGGTCATGGCCTCGTCAAATGCATCGGCTATGAGCTCCATGGTCTCATGCAGGTACTGAATTCCCTTGGTATAGTCGATGAGGACGTTGTCGTTCTTGAACTTGACAACCCCCTTTGCCTCCATGGCATCGGTCATTCCGAGGTCCTGAAGCTGCTTGGCAAGGGCCTTCGGGTCCTTGATCTTCGCATCGGGGTCGATCTCTCCCTTGTGAATGGCGTCGATGATACCCTGCTCGAGCCTGGAAACGACGAAGGTGAACTTGTTGTGCTTGTTGGGAGACCTTCCCTCGAAGCCGGCGTTCTTGCCCTTCACGCACTCCCTGTACACGACGATGGGCGGGGAGACCACGATGGGGATTCCCTGCTCGTTCTCGATACGGTAGACGGTGATCTCCAGGTGGAGCTCTCCCATTCCTGCGATGAGGTGCTCTCCGGTCTCGTTGTTGATCTCGATGGCAAGGGACGGGTCCGCTTTTCCGACGGTCCTGAGGACCTCGACCAGCTTGGGCAGGTCCTTGGTGTCCTTGGCCTCGATGGCCTCGGTGACGACGGGCTCGGAGTAGTGGGCCATCTTCTCGAAGGGCTCCATGTCGATCATGCTGGAGACGGTGGATCCGGCGATGGCGTCCTTCAGTCCGGTGACTGCGACGATGTTTCCGGCCTTGGCGTCATCGATGGCGATCCTGTCGGCCCCGACCATGAGTGCGACGGTCTGGACCCTCTGGGGGGCGGGCTGTCCGGCGACATACAGGGTCTGACCCTTCTGGATGGTTCCGGAGAACAGCCTTCCGACGGCGACCTCTCCGGCGTGCTTGTCCATGATGATCTTGGTGACCATCAGGACGACGTCTCCGGATGCGTCGCAGTCCATGAGCTCCTTTCCGACCTTGGACTCGAGGTCTCCCTTCCAGATGATGGGGATACGGACCTTCTGTGCGAGGGTCGGAGGCTGGATGTGCCTGATGGCCATCTCGAGGGCCACCTCGTGCAGGGGCGACTTGTGTGCGAGCTCCCTCTGTCCTCCTTCCTTGCTGCAGTAGTCGAAGATGTCGGAGAAGGAGATCCCGGACTTCTTCATGAACGGGGCGGAGATGGCCCAGTTGTTGTAGGCGGATCCGAAAGCGACGGTTCCGTCCTGGATGCTGACCTGCCACTCCTTGTTGAGAGGTGCGGGCAGGTTGGCCTTGATCTTCTCGTTGAAGGTGGCGATGAGCTTGGAGAAGCGCTCGATCATCATCTCCTTGGTGACCTGCTGCTCGACGATCATCCTGTCCACCTTGTTGATGAACAGCATGGGCTTGACACGCTCTTTGAGCGCCTGCCTGATGACGGTCTCGGTCTGAGGCATGATACCCTCGACGGCGCAGCAGAGGATGAACACTCCGTCCAGAGCCCTCATGGCCCTGGTGACGTCCCCACCGAAGTCGACGTGACCGGGGGTGTCGATAAGGTTGATGAGGTAGGACTTTCCCTCGAAGTGGTGGACCATGGACGCGGATGCCGCGTTGATGGTGATTCCCCTTGCGGCCTCCTGCTCATCGAAGTCCAGAACACACTGCTTTCCAGCGAGGTCCTCCGACATCATTCCTGCTCCTGCAATCAGGTTATCGGAGAAAGTGGTCTTTCCGTGATCGATATGCGCGGCGGTCCCGATGTTCCTTACGAACTCGGGAGTCTTCATAATGGTCGTCGCGTATTTGACATTCTCTTCTTTACGTCCCATACTCACTCACCTTATCGTTAACCTAATCACCTGGCGGACTGGGCGACCCTCTCGGTCTCCTCTTTCTTCGCTACGGCGAAGGAGGTCATGTCTCCTTTGGCTGCGAGCATGATCTCGTCGGCCAGGCAGTCCTGAATAGTTTTCTTGTTCTTTGCAGATGCAGCGACGACTCCGCTGCTGACATTCCTGAGGGCGATGTCGAGCCTCCTCTGGGGGGAGATGTCGACGGCCTTGGGGACGGAGATTCCTCCGAACTGCAGCCTGGTGACCTCCTCACGGGGTGCTGCGTTCTCGAGGGCCTCCACGAGGACCTGTACAGGGTTCTTCTTGGTCTTCGCGGCGATGATGTCGAATGCATCGGAAACGGCCTTGTATGCCTTCAGTTTCTTTCCGGTGTATTTCTCGGTCCTCATGATGTTGTTGATCAGCCTCTCCACGATGCTAAGGTTGGACTTTCCGAACCATTTGTTGGCGTGCTTCCCGCCGGAGTGGGGGACGCTGGTGGAGTTGAGGTCGATGTACTTTGCGAGACCGGCGTCGTTGATGACGATCTCGGTCGTGTCGTATTTGCCGAAGACGGGTGCCTTGGGGGCGACCATCTTGGTTTTCTCCTCGGCAGGTGCGGCGACTGCGACCTGCTCCTGAGTCTGAACTTCTTCGTCTGCCATGTTTCACACCTTCATCTGGTGGGCTTCTGGACCCTGCCCCTTACCATCTCGTCGAGGGAGACGTTGTTGACCTTGATGACCTTGTAACGGACTCCGGGGATATCTCCGTAAGACCTTCCCATCCTTCCGCCGATACCCTCTACGAGGACCTCGTCGTGCTCGTCGATGAAGTTGATGGCTCCGTCTCCGACGGCGAATGCGGTGATCTGACGTCCGTTCTTGATAAGCTGGACCTTGACGCACTTACGGATAGCGGAGTTGGGCTGCTTTGCCTCGATTCCGACTTTCTCCAGAACGATGCCGCGTCCCTGTGCGGATCCCTCGAGAGGATCGGACTTCTCCCTCAGCTTCAGTACCCTCTTCTTGTATCCCCTGTCTAGCCAGCGGAACTTCTGCCTGTCTGCCTGCATTTTTCTTGCAGTGAATAGACCGTTTCCCATTGTTTTCACCTATTTTGGGTTTGTTTTTTTCGCTCGCGATGCGATTATGCCCCGCGCAATATCATTAAATATTGCTAAGCGTGGCTATGCTGAGGGTCGCTATTCACAAATTATATTTAATGGTTTACCAGAGGAAATACAAAAACCAAGCACCCGCGGTATACTCCGCAGGTCATTCGATATATCCAGAACGTGGATATAATGATGTCGCATTGAATGCCGTCCTTGATACTTAATCGTGATTTTTTAGATAAAACCGTACAAAAACAACGACTGAATGACATCATATGGACGTTTGAACATCATATCCGCCATTTCTATCACAAATGTTTATTAACGATTTATGCTTAGAGAGGTTCCCGTTGATTTGACATGAAATTGATTTTCGTCAGCGGAGGAGTAATATCCGGATTGGGAAAGGGGATCACCGCATCTTCCATAGGGCGTCTTCTCAAGTCGAGAGGCATCAACGTGACATCCATCAAGATCGACCCCTACCTCAACATCGACGCAGGGACCATGAACCCGTTCGAACACGGGGAGGTGTATGTCCTGGACGACGGCGGAGAAGTGGATCTCGACCTCGGGAACTACGAGAGGTTCATGGACCTCCATCTTGGAATGGACAACAACATCACCACGGGGAAGGTCTACAGGACCGTCATCGAGAACGAGAGGAGAGGGGAGTATCTCGGGAAGACCGTCCAGATAATCCCCCACATCACGAATGAGATAAAGAGGAGGATAACGGCGGTCGCCAGACAGTCCGGGGCGGACGTGGCCATTGTGGAACTGGGAGGGACCGTGGGGGACATCGAATCCATGCCCTTCCTGGAGGCTGCGAGACAGCTCGGGAGGGACCTCGGAAGAGAGGAGAACGTCATGTTCATCCATACGACCCTCATCCCCATCATGGGATCCGTAGGGGAGGAGAAGAGCAAACCCACCCAGCATTCCGTAAGGGACCTCATGTCCGTCGGGATAAAACCCGACATCATCGTCGGCAGGTGCTCCAGGGAACTCAGCGAATCCGCCAAGGCCAAGATAGCCATGTTCTGCGACGTGGACGAGAATGCCGTGATCTCGTGTCCCGATGCACGCTCCATCTACGAGGTGCCCCTCATACTGGAGAGACAGGGGGTCGCCGACCTCATCATCGACAGGATGAAGCTCGCCCCCATGACGACCGGCAGGCACATGGAGAAATGGGAGAGGTTCCTGGACAACATAGTGAACCCGTCCTCCGAGGTCACCATTGCCCTCGTAGGCAAATATACCGCCCTGGCGGACTCTTACCTGAGCCAGCTGGAGGCCCTCACCCACGCCGGTGCCGAGAGGTGCTGCCATGTGGGGATAAAGTTCGTGGACAGCGATACGCTGTTGCACGGCGACCCCGGGGACATCCTCGGGGATGTGGACGGAATACTCGTCCCCGGAGGGTTCGGCGTCAGAGGCGTCGAGGGTAAGATCGCGGCCGCCAGATACGCAAGGGAGAACGGGGTGCCGTTCCTCGGGGTGTGCCTCGGATTCCAGATAGCCACCATAGAGATCGCCAGGGACGTCCTCGGCCTCGAGGGCGCCGACTCCACCGAGTTCGAACCCGGCACCAAGCACCCGGTCATCTTCATCATGCCCGAACAGGCCGGAGTCACCCAGATGGGCGGCACCATGAGACTCGGCGCCCAGACCGTCCTGGTGGAGAAGGGTTCGAAGGCGGAAGCCCTCTATGGGGCGGACAGGATATCCGAGAGGCACAGGCACAGATATGAGGTGAACCCGGGATACATCGACCGGTTCGAGGAAGCGGGATGGAAGTTCACCGGACGCTCCGAGGACGGGACCAAGATGGAGATCGGGGAATTGGAGGGACACCCATACTTCGTGGCCTCCCAGTTCCACCCCGAATTCAAATCCCGCCCCATGAAACCGTCCCCGCTCCATCAGGGACTGGTAGACGCGGCCATGGCATACAGGAAAGACCGCGGCCAGTAATGGAAATCGCGCGCCCGTATTTATCGCGCGGGCGCGCATACATTTATATTGGGTACCATGATAGCGAACCTTATTAAGAGGCGACCCAAATGGAAGAGAACGATTATCTTGCAATGCTCGACAGAGCGAAATCCCAGCTTCCCGACCAGATCGAGCAACACGAGAGGTTCGAACTTCCCGAGCTCGACATCATCCAGGAAGGGAAGATCACCATTTTCAAGAACTTCATCGACGTGACCGACAAGCTCAGAAGGGATCCGCAGCACCTCCTCCAGTATCTGCTGAAGGAACTCGGTACCCCCGGTAACCTCGAGGGCCGCAGGGTCGTGTTCAAGGCCAAGATCAGTACGTCCCACATCGACGAGAAGATCAAGGACTACACCGAGACCTATGTCATCTGCTCCGAGTGCGGCAGGCCCGACACCCATATAGAGAAAGAGGACAGGACGTTCATCCTCGTCTGCGAGGCATGCGGTGCCCGCAGACCCATAATGGTCAGGAAGGCCGCCAAAGCCGAGGATGCCAACACCCTCCGCCCCGGAGACGTCATCGAAGTGACCATCAACGACGTCGGAAAGAAAGGTGACGGAGTAGGGAAGTACATGGACTATCTGATCATCGTCCCGGGGACCACCAGAGGCACCAGGACCAACGTCAAGATCACCAACATCTCGGCGAAGACCGCCTTCGGACAGGTCACCACCGAGGCCGTGAACCACTGAAGTCCCATGAGATACTTCGTCGAATCGTACGGCTGTACGATGAACTACGGAGAGGGGGAGGAACTGGCCGAGCGTATGGATGCGCTCGGCCACATTCGTGTCCTCTCCGCCGACGAGGCGGACATAGTTATCCTCAACACCTGCACCGTGGTAGACACTACGGAAAAGCGGATGATCAAGAGGATGAACGAGCTCAAGGCGGCCGGAAAACAGGTCATCGTCACCGGGTGCATGGCCAAGGTACAGGCGGGAAGGGTGATGGTACGCCTCCCTGGATCGCTGATCATACCTCCGGAGGATTATGATGGTTTCTCGGATGCCGTATCCAAGATGTATGGGTGCGGAACACCCATCGTACAGAAGCGTTCTCCGGTGACGGCCATCATCCCCATCGCACAGGGCTGCAGAGGGAACTGCACATACTGCATAACCAGATTCGCCAGGGGGACCCTTAGGAGTTATTCTCCCGAGGGGATCAAGGAACGTTTCGACAGATTCATCGACTCCGGAGTCAAGGAGGTCCTGATCACAGCACAGGACACCGGATGCTACGGCCGTGACATAGGAACGGATCTGGGAGACCTCATACGCAAACTCCTGGAGAAGGACGGGGAGTACCGCATAAGGATAGGCATGATGAACCCCAACAGCCTGAGGCCAGTGTTGAACAGCGTCCTGGACGTTTTCGAAGATGAGAGGATATACCGCTTCCTCCACATCCCTGTACAGAGTGGCAGCGACCATGTTTTGGATATGATGAGCAGGCACTACACCTCAGAGGACTTCTTCTCCTTGATCGACGCCATACGCGAAAGATACCCCGACATGAGCATTGCCACGGATCTGATATCCGGATTCCCGGGTGAAAGCAATAAGGATCATGAGGAAAGTGTCGCCCTCATCAGGAGACTCAGGGCGGACACCGTCAACATAACCCGCTTCTCGCCCAGACCGGGCACGGAGGCGTTCGGAATGCCCCAGATAAACGGAAGGATCTCGAAGGAGCGGTCCACGGAACTCACGGAGGTGAAGAATGCCACCGAGAACGATGTGAACACGAACATGATCGGCAGGACATATCGTGCGCTGGTGTCGGAAACCTCGGCAGACGGATCCGTCATAGCGCGTACGGGGAACTACCGCCCCGTCGTAATAAAGGAGGATATCCCCCTTGGAACGTTCATCGATGCTACGGTCACGGACTGCCGCCCCACATACCTCCTTGGAAAAAGCACTTGATTTTAATAGACGAACGGAATAATCGTCAACACAGTCCTGTAGTGTAGTGGTCAATCATGCTGGCCTTTGGAGCCGGTGACCTCGGTTCGAATCCGGGCAGGACTACCATTATTATCCATGCAGGACCATGCTGGAAAGATGATCCGCATATACACCAACTCCGAAGGAGGTATAGTGGAGACCGATTCCCCCGGACCTGGTACATGGACCAGGATAACGGCTCCGACGGATGAAGAGCTCCGTACAGAATCCGAAAGATCGGGCATGGACCTATCCATCCTCACCGCTGCCACGGATGCGGACGAGATCTCCCGCTGGGAGCCATACGATGAAGGCACATGCATGATCGTCGATATCCCATACATGCGGGATGACGGTCAATTCGATACGCTGCCGCTGGCTATGATCATCACAAGAGACCGCATCATAACCGTATGCAGGATCAGCAGCAGGATCCAAGAACATTTCATAGAGACCAATAAGAACCTGGATCTCGACGACAGATACGGATTCATAATCCGCCTTCTTTTCACAATATCCAAAACATATCAGCAGGATCTGCGGGAGATCAATCTCCGTCGTAAGAACATAGAGGAAAAGATAGACGACGGGGTTGACGACAAAGACATAGTGGCCGTCCACAAACTGGAAAACAGTCTCGTCTACTTCGTCACATCCCTGAAAGGATGCAACATAGTTCTGGATCTGATAAAGCGTAACTCGGAGGAGAAACTGAGCAAACAGAACAAAGAGCTCCTCCGCAACGTAGTCATAGAGAATCAACAGGCCATAGAAATGGCATCCATATATCGCGAGGTCATGAACAGCACGAGCGGGATGCTCTCATCCATGATGGGAAACAGACTCAATTCCACCATAAGGTGGCTCACAGTGATCACGTTCCTCCTGTCGATACCCATGATTGTATCTGGGATCTATGGAATGAATATCGATCTCCCGGGCCAGAACGCCGGATCCGCGTTCATATGGCTGATGACGGGGATCATACTGATCTGTCTCGGTACGGGAGTTTGGCTGAAAAAGAAGAGATTCTTCTGAACAAAACTTCTTTTTAATATTTTCAAAGAACGAGTCCAATAAGGAATGAATGCTGAAAAACAATGACAAGAATTATGGAAATGGGCGTTCGATGCTACGTTTAGTGCGTGGCAAGCTGCCAAGGAACTGCCGAGAAAACCTTTACGATTTTCCTTGCAATTATTTGCGCTTTATATTTGTTGAGGGTTGGGCCGAAGCCCAACCCTGCGTAGGAGGTGATCCATCTGCAGGTTCCCCTACAGATACCTTGTTACGACTTAACCTCCCTTGCTGAATCTCAGCTCGAATACCCCAATAAAAGGCAGCCTCACTGAAACCCGACTCGGGTGGTTTGACGGGCGGTGTGTGCAAGGAGCAGGGGCATATTCACCGCGAGTTTTTGATTCGCGATTACTACGGAATCCAGCTTCGTGAGGGTGAGTTACAACCCTCAGTCCGAACTACGGACGGGTTTGGAGATTACCTTCACCTTTCGGTGTCGGAACTCATTGTCCCGCCCTTTGTAGCGCGCGTGTAGCCCAAGAGATTCAGGGCATACTGACCTACCGTTGACCTCTCCTTCCTCTGACTTAGCGCCAGCGGTCCCGATAATGTGCACCAGATCCGGAGATCTAGTTAGCAATTATAAGTGAGGGTCTTGTTCGTTATCTCACTTAAGAGAACGCTTTACAGTACGAACTGACGATGGCCATGCACCACTTCTCCAAGAATCAAGCAAAGTCATTAGCCTGGCTTTCATGTGATGGTCTCCCTTGGTGAGTTTTCCGGTGTTGAATCCAATTAAACCGCACGCTCCTCCCGTTGCGGTGCTCCCCCGCCAATTCCTTTAAGTTTCATCCTTGCGGACGTACTCCCCAAGTAGCAGACTTAACAACTTCTCTCCGGCACTGAATGCCCCCGAAGGGCCTCCAACACCAAGTCTGCAGCGTTTACACCCTAGACTACCGGGGTATCTAATCCCGTTTGCGACCTAGGGCTTCGTCCCTCACCGTCGGATTCGTTCTAGTAAGACGCCTTCGCCACCGGTGGTCCTCCAAGGATTACAGGATTTTACCCCTACCCCTGAAGTACCTCTTACCTCTCCCGATCCCAAGCCTGACGGTCTCCTCGGAATTCGGAAGGTTAAGCCCCCCGATTTACCCAAGGATCTATCAGACCGGCTACGAACGTTTTAGACTCAATAAAATCGACCACCACTCGGGCTGCGGGTATTACCGCGGCGGCTGGCACCCGTCTTACCCAGCCCTTATTCCTCTAGTTATCTACGCTAAAGAAAAGCTAACACAAAAGTGCTAGCACTAGGAATTCCCTCATCGGGCTTTCGCCCATTGTGAAGTTTTCGCGACTGCTGCGCCCCGTAGGGCCTGGATTCGTGTCTCAGAATCCAACTCTGGGCTCCCTCTCTCAAGGCCCATACCCGTAATAGGCTAGGGGGTACATTACACCCACTACTACCTGATAGGCCGCAGACCGATCCTAAAGCGCCGGAACTTTGAACCATAAGTCATTCCAGATCTCATGATCTATGGGGTATTATCCAGAGTTTCCCCTGATTATCCCCCACTTTAGGGCACGTTGTCCACGTGTTACTGAGCAGTCCGCCGAGCTTGCGCTCTCGACTCGCATGTCTTAATCGAATTCCTATAGCGGTGGCCGCCGGCAGGATCAACCGGAGTCAAATCTTATTGACTTTAATCGTCATCAGATGAATGAAACTTGAAACTGGCAGTTTACCACGTTTCACCTATGTCCCGTGACGGCACACTCTTAGAATGTCCGTTTTTCACGAGACATTCGTAGCATCGAACGTCAGAGCTCAAGAGTGCACGCCCGAAGGCGGAGATCTTGGCTCTCCATATTCGAGAACACTTGTTTGTTTGAGGTTGTGTTCTCGCGCATTCCCCAGTATACAGGGGAAGTATATAAGCCTTTTCATCCGGGATGTTTTTCGCATTCCAGATGCACGGTACAGTGTCACCTGCAAACCCTCGGAAGGGATGCGGCGGTTGCATCGTGTGAATTCCCTGAATCCTAGGTAGTATTTAATACTTCCGAGGAAGCAGTTGCTTCTCCTCCAATCCACCGTTTCCGGCTGATTCAAGGTAATCCCCACTATATACATCTAGTATATAAATATTTCTAAAACAGGGAAGATTGTCCGAATCTATACGGATCTGCCAGAATTTCCAGACACATCCCATATATTATAATGTATAGAACGATGAATAATAATAAGTAAAATTGAATGTAATCTCCCGAAAACCGCCTTTTGACAACCCATGTTTTTTAATAGGATTACGCATTATGCGCCGACATACGTGGAGGTGGCCCAGCCTGGTAAGGCGCCAGACTGCTAATCTGGTGTCCGTAGGACCCGGGGGTTCGAATCCCTCCCTCCACGCCATTATTCTACCCAAGTAAACACTGCATCCGGCGATCGATATCTATGACGAGTCTTATTCCAAATGGATGGGCATCGTCGATTTTATCATCATGTGTCTGTTCTACAGGCATAATGACGTGCCATACAGAACTCCGCGATTCCATCGTCGAAGCGGTGAAGACGAATATCGAAGGAAAAGATGTGGCAGTCGCATGCTCCGGGGGACTGGATTCGGGACTGGTATCCGCACTTGCAAAAAGATATGCCCGCTCGGTCACCCTGTACACATGCGGGACCTCCAATGCATTCGATGTCGCCATGGCCAAGGATCTTTCCGAAAAGATCGGACTCCCATGGAACCATGTACAGATATCCAAGAGCAACATATGCGACATGATATCCGAACTGGCATTGGCCGGCGATACGGACGATGCGTTCACGATATCCTACGAACTGCAGCTTTTCAGCGTCTGCATGGCAGCAAAGGAAGACATCGTATTGTCAGGACAGGGCTCCGATGAATACTTCATGGGCTGTGCGAAATTCGTCGGGGCATCCGATGACGAATACGCCATCCTGGTAGAGACCGCCAAACAGAGGCTCAACGAGATATCCGTGCCTTGTGAGAAGAAGATCGCGAAACATTTCGGAAAGACCCTCATATATCCGTATTTGGAAGACTCGGTTCGCAGCAAGATAGACGACATCGACATTCTGGAGATGAAACCGGCAGACATGTCGTCCCGCAAATCGGTCCTCAAGGACATAGCGAGGGACCTCGGATACGGATTCCTTGCAGAAAGGGTGAAGAAATCCTCGCAGTACGGCTCCGGGACCACGGATCTGATACGCGGATTGGCCAAAGAAAGAGGCATGGGGTATAACGAATTCATAGATTCGATATGCGAGGATGCGTTCAAAGGCAAATCCAAGATGAGCCGCGGATCGATCGTGACGGCCAGAGTGGACCCCATAGTAAAGGCAAAGGCCGAAGACATACTCGGAAGACAGGGAATGACACCCTCGGAAGCGATAAATATGCTGTATGAGAGGATAATCAGAGACGGAAAGTTCCTCTGAAAGGAGCTGCACTCTATGGGAAGGAGACCGGACCTTCGTACGGAAAGCACCAAGATGCGTATAAAGAAAGCATTATTGGAGTATCTCTGCGACTCTCCTTTCGAGAGAATAACCGTCAAAAACATCTGCGATTCCGCCGGTATCGACCGCAGCACGTTCTACACCCATTACAGAAACCTCTCAGCCACCCTCGACGAGATCATAGACGAGGCTCTGGAAGAAGAGCCTTCAAGGAAGCCGTACCACTGCACACTGACGGATGGGCAATACAACTGTCCGTATGGGATATGCGACAAGGTCCGCGAACATCCGGAGTATGGTGCGGTGTTCTTCAACGAATCGCTGACGGAGAAGATCATCGACAGGATCTCGTCATATTCAGAGGCGAAATATGTCGCATCCCTGACCCATCAATGCGACCTATCTCCGGAACAGGCCCGGACACTCTTCCTTTTCCAGCTCAACGGGTGCCTCGCCATCAACAGGGCCGCATACCGCAAAGGGGAAAAGGACTGGGAGGAGACCAGGGACCTGGTCGGCGGATTCATACAAGGCGGTCTCGGCCGTTATAAGAAATGATTTCATCCACAGATTCGTGAAGGTGTCTACTTAAAAATCAGAATCTTTAAATCGGCCCGCCTGCAGACATTATTCATATTATATTAAGAGAGGAAAACGAATGGATCTGATGGGTAGGGGACAGCCTATATTGATCATGGCCGCCGCGATTATAGGGATCGTCCTGGGAGACGTCACACCCCTGGGTGCCGCACCGTCGACGGCCGTAGAGATATTCTTGATGATGCTCCTGTTCGTCCTGTTCCTGTCCGTAGACCTCCGCAAGGTGAGCGGATCCTTCGCCAACATACGTTTCACCGGTGCGGCACTTGCTATAAATTTCCTCTTCACACCGGTTCTGGCATATTTGCTCGGGATCATATTCTTCCCCGACTCCGTCGACATACGTATCGGTCTCCTCATGCTCCTGGTCACCCCGTGTACCGACTGGTACATAGTATTCACCGGCATGAGTAAAGGGAATGTGGAGCTGGGTCTCTCCATCCTGCCACTTAATCTCATTCTGCAGATCGTCCTGATGCCCGTATATCTTCTGGTGTTCATAGGAGACGGTGCTGACATGCATACGGCGTCCCTCCTTGTCGACATGGCCGTGGTCCTGGCGGTCCCTTTGGCCGCATCCCTGATATTCAAACGCGCATTCGGAACCCACGAAAGGATCTGGAACGCTCTGTCCGAGAAAGGGGACCATCTTCAACTCCTGTTCCTGTGCCTGGCGGTCGCGGTGATGTTCGCCTCGGAAGGAGACACGCTCATGGACAACCCTGCGATGCTGCTGGAACTCTTCATACCTCTCCTCATATTCTTCACGGTCTTGCTGGCAGTGGCACAGGCGATAGGGAGAGGTCTCGGATTCCCCCGCAGAGACATAGTCTCGTTGAACTTCACCACTTTGGCCAAGAACTCGCCGCTCGCATTGGCTATCGCAGTCGCCACATTCCCCGACAGCCCGTTGATATCCCTGGCATTGGTGATAGGGCCTCTGATCGAGCTCCCCGTACTGTCGCTGATATCGGCCGCACTCCTGAAATGGAATACGAAAGAAGGTCCGAAGACATCGGACGGCTGTCCCTGACACATCACAGGTATTGGAAAATAATTTTATTTGATTTATCATTATATTCTGATATGAGCGACTTCGACAGGCTCTGCAAAGAATTCGAGAAGATGGATCCCCTCACCTACTCTGCTGTAATAAAAGAGAAGTCTGTCGGGATCTTGACCGCACTGTCCGCCATCACCAAGAACGGGATGGACGGGATGACCATCTATGCGGACTTCATCCTCTGCTCGATAGCGGCAGACGGCAAGCTCTCCAAGGAGGAATTCTCCGTCCTGCAACCGTCCCTCTGTCTCCTCATGGGGAAGGATGTGACATACGAGGATGCCAGATCCATGTTCAAGGAACTGGGACTCGACAGATCCAAGGATTACAAGGAGGTCATGGACCTCATGGTCGACATCCTGGGTCTCATATCCCAGGAATTGAAGGATGACATAATAACGGTCTGCATGATGGTATGTGCGATAGATGGAAGAATCTCCTTCAGAGAGAAGAGATGGATAAGACGGCTTATTGAATGAAGAGAGACCGGCCCTCTCCGGCAATCATGATATATGTGCATGTTTATTCAATAAACAATGTAGGATCCGGGGCGGAACAGGGCCCCTGAATGCCCTGTCGGACCACATATCCCCCGGTATCGTATCCACACCCCGGAACTTACATTGACCCCGTATCGAAAACGGCACCCCTTGTTCCGCAGAATGGTGATCAAGGCTGCACATAGCCGTTCTTCATTTTACTGACGATGTTCTTCAGAGCCTCCAGATCTTCCTCGGACAACGCCTCCACGGTGGCCGTGGCGGCCTCGCTGATCAACCTGGTCATCTTGGAATAAAGGGCCTTTCCTTCGGCGGAGAGCGTCAGGAGGGACTTCCGTTTGTCGACGGCGGTCAGAACGATATAGTCCCCCAGATTCTTGAGGGTGTTCGTGATCATCGACCTGTTCACCCCCATCACCTTGGCCAGGTCTATTTTGGATATGCCGCTCTTGTGGATACCGATCTCGCGTATCATCAGAGCCTGTGCGACGGTAAGGCCGTACGACTGCATTTTATCACCGAAATCCGCGGAGAAACGACGCCACGATTCCAGAGCCAACGTTATGAAATGTTCGGCATCTGCCATCTTATCATAATAGCATCTGCACCGATGTTATTAATCCTCTGACGAAAACCCGTACAGATAACGGATAAGTATGGTATAATCAATACCGTGTCGTATGAAATTCCTGGTCATCACCGACCTCCATCAGAAGGCCTCCAACATCGAATGGATAAACAGCATCATCGAGAAAGAGAACCCTGAAGGCGTCCTCTTTCTGGGTGACGTCACGGACATGGGGACGGCAAACGATGCCGTAGAGATCGTCTCCTCCATAAAGTGCAAGACATACGTCCTTCCCGGGAACTGCGATCCGCGCGACCTCCCCGACAAAATAAAGGCCGTAGCCACGGACATGCATGGGAAAACCGTGAAGGTCGGAGACTACGACCTGGTAGGTCTCGGAGGATCGAACATAACGATATTCGGCACACCCTTCGAACTCACAGAGGAGGAGATCGATTCCAAACTGAGGCCCATATCCAAGGAGGGCATGATCCTGATGACGCACGCACCCGCCTACGGGACGCTGGACCACATCCCCAACGGCACCAGCGTCGGAAGTCCAGCCATAAGGAAGATCGTCGAAGAATTCCATCCGATAGTCGCACTTTCCGGACACATCCACGAAGACATCGGTGCCAAGTATATCGACGGGACGCTTTTCGTAAACCCCGGCCCGGCCAAGGACGGATGTGCCGCCATTGTAATAATCGAAGATAAACGCGCGTACGTGCGCTTTATAGGGCCGTTGGACCCTGCTTAAAAGGAATAAGCATTAAATATTGGTCTACGATAGCAGGGGCGATTAACATGGCACTATGGCAGGGTAAATCCAACAGGAAATCCACCGGTGGCAGGCTCGTCCTCGCCAGGAGCAAGAGAAAGTTCGAGATTAGCAGAGAGAAGCAGTACACCAGACTTGGAACTGAATCCCTCAGGCAGTACCGCGGAATGGGTGGAAGCGTCAAGGTTGGAATGCTCTACGCCGAGTACGCGAACGTCGTGGACAAGAAGACCAACACCACCAAGAAGGTCAAGATCCTCAACGTTACCGCCAACCCTTCCGACCCCAACTTCGTACAGCGTAACATCATCAACAAGGGAGCTAAGATCTCCACCGAGGCCGGAGACGCCATCGTCACCTCCAGGCCCGGACAGGATGGTGCCATCAACGCTGTTCTGATCAACTGATCGGACTGACGTTACTTACCCGGGGCCTGCCCCCGGGGCCACTTTTCCAACAGTTTCCTAGCAATTGATTTTAACCAGATTCCGCATACGTCGGATTGATCTCTATGGCTTACGATGACGACACCGCAATCGTTCTGTGGCCCGAGTATTTCGACTCGGGGCTCACCCGCGCTCAGGGAAGAAGACTTCCGACGGCACTTTGCGTGAAACAGCCTTCCTTGGACATGATCGCAAAGGGGGCGATACTCCTGGATCTGGAATATCGCGTCATCGAAGACAAGAGCTATCCATCGGATTGGCCTTCTAAACGCGGATGTGTGCGCGTAGAGAAAGGTAAGATGAAAAAATCCGAGATCCTCCCCAAGATCGGCGAGATCCTAGTAAAGAATCAGAAGTGAGCATAATGATCTCATCGCTCGACTCGAAGGTCATGGATGCCAATTCCGAGGCCCTCGGAACGAGTGTTCTGACCCTTATGGATAATGCAGGCAAAGCGGTAGCCGATCTCCTGAGGGAAAGATTCCACGGCCAACGCTTCATCATCTTCTGCGGTCATGGGAACAACGGAGGCGACGGATTCGCCACCGCCATCCACCTTGCAGAGGAAGATGTGAGCGTATGCATCATCGGAGATCCGTCCAAGGTTCGCCCCGGTGCAGCATCCACATATCTATCCGAACTGGGATGCCCTGTTGTCCAATTCGATCCCAACAACAGAGACTACGATGTTCTGGTGGATGCCGTGTTGGGAACAGGAACCAAGGGAAAACTACGTCCCGAGATAGAGGCATACATCGACTACACCCGTAAATTCCAAGGACCCATCGTCTCGATAGATGTACCTACAGGAATTGGTTCTCCGAAAAGCGTCATACCCGATATTACGATCACCATGCACGACGTCAAGGAAGGCATGGATGAGAAGAACTCCGGAGAGATAGTCGTGGCAGACATCGGCATCCCCGAGAAGGCTTACACCCACACAGGCCCCGGGGATCTGTATAGATATCCGATACCGACGAAAGACAGTCACAAAGGAGCGAACGGAAGCCTCCTGGTCATCGGAGGGGGGCCGTATTACGGTGCCCCTGCCATGGCGGCAATGGCGGCAATGCGTACCGGAGTCGACCTCGTCACGATAGCCACCCCTGAATCCAGTTACCACGAAGTGGCGGCACAGTCCCCCGTGCTGATGGTAAGAAAACTCAGAGGAAGCACCTTGTGCCATGACCATGTCAAAGAACTTCTGAAAATGTCGGAAGTCTGTGATGCCGTGTTGATCGGGCCGGGGCTGGGAAGAGACGAACATACATTCGAAGCGGTAAAGGAATTCGTATCCCTATGCAGAAAACCCCTCGTGATAGATGCCGACGGATTGAATGCCCTCGGCACCGATTTCAACGCCAAAGGCCCTCAGACCGTCCTGACACCGCATTCCGGAGAATATCTGCGCATCGGCGGAAGTTCCAAGGATCCAGAAGATGTGAGGAAGACCTCATCGAGACTCGGATGTACGATCGTTCTCAAAGGAAGATATGACATCATATCTAACGGAGACTCTGTAAAGATCAATGGCACCGGGACACCGGGCATGACCACCGGCGGCACAGGCGATGTGCTTGCAGGGATCATCGGAGGCCTATTGGCCAAGGGCATGGATGCATATGAGGCGGGATATCTGGGGGCATACATCTCCGGAAAAGCCGGAGAATTGGCATTCAATAAATTCTCCTACGGGATGATTGCCACCGATGTCATAGATCGCATACCGAAAGCCTTGAAGAACGGTTTCGACCGCCTGGGACTATGACGGACCTGCAACCCGTTCCCGGAATCCCCGCACTGAAGATCGGGGACACGCTGGTCATAGGGGATCTGCACATAGGGGTGGAAGCCCACCTGGGTGCAAAAGGCATCCACCTGACTTCTCGCACAGATACGATGTTCGATGCGGTCGTAGAGGCCGCAGGCACAGATGTAGACCGGATCATAATGATCGGAGACATAAAGGACTCCGTACCCGGATCTACAAGACAGGAATATCGGGAAATCCCGAACTTCTGCGACAGATTGCTCGAACATTTCACAGAAGTATGTATTGTGCGCGGGAATCACGATACCTCCATAGAAGAATTCGTTCCCGGAGCCGTACGCATTTATCCAGCTACGGGAATGAGCATAGGGAATATAGGACTCATACACGGACACACATGGCCATCGGAACAGGTAATGGCCAAGAAAACCCTTGTAATGGGACACTGCCACCCCACAGTTCTTTTCAAAGACGGTGTCGGTGCACATATTTCGGAACCATGCTGGGTCAGAGGAAGATTCACAGTGACGGAAAACGAAAGATATCCGATTCTTCCTGAATCATTCATAATAGTCCCAGCGTTCAACAGAATGCTCGGAGGATCACCGGTGAATGCCATAGGCACGCCCCTCCTCGGACCGATAATGAACTCAGACATCGTAGATCTGGAAAATGCCCACCTATACCTTCTTGACGGAATAGATCTGGGGAGAAGGGAAACCCTCATGGTAAAGGATAGACAGTTCAAAAGATGGAACGATGATGAGAATTCCCCTCGTCACAGCGCTCTTTGACCTTTTAGATCATCGCTGCCATGATGCAACTTACGAGCCATCTCGATCATAAATGATCGAAAAGGTTCAGCGGATAGCTCCGTAGAACATGATAAGGGGGGCGGGATGGAGAGGACCGTCCCCTAAAAAGTTTTGATGATGAGGGGGCAAAAGCCCCCGTTTTGACATCAGTTCCTGGTGATGGTGTCGTAGAGCGAACCGTCTGCGTTCCTGATCTCAGCAGTAAGCGGCATCTGGCCGGGCAGGCTGTGAGTTGCGCAGGAGTTGCAGGGGTCGTATGCCCTGAAGGCCATCTCGACCATGTTGAGGAGACCGGGGGACACATCATAGTTCTTAATGAGTGCCTTGGCGACCTTAGCGACATCCATGCAGATGGGTCCGTTGTTGTTGGTGGTTCCGACAACAAGGTTGCAGGCGGTAACGATTCCGTTCTCGTCACAGGTGTAGTCGTGGGTCAGGGTTCCGCGGGGAGCCTCGACACATCCGACACCGCGTCCTCCGGGAACGAGGTCGAACTGCTTGATGTTGGGGTCGGTCAGCTTGTCGCTGTATGCGTCCTCCTTCAGCTTCTCTGCGGCATAGAGCATCTCGATGATCCTTGCCCAGTGGGTTGCCAGAGTGTACTGCACAGGCTCGCGTCCGACGACTCCGAGAGTCTCCCTGTACTCCTTGAGAGCCTCGTTGGCCAGAGGAGTGGATATGCTCTCGCAGACATTCAGCCTGGAGAGAGGAGTGGCTCTGTACAGACCGCTGTCGGGTCCGTCGACAAGTCCCTTGTACCCGGGTTTCTTCAGGTACGGGAACTTCTCATAGGACCAGGGCTCGACGGCCTCTCCGATGTGGTCGAGGTAGTCGAAGGAATCGTACTTGTCGCACTCGTTTCCTTTCTGGTCGACGACACGTACCTTTCCGTCGTGGAACTCCAGCTGGTTCTTGTCGTTGACAAGTCCCATGTGGTAGGTCTCGTGGTAGTAGAGGTCCTTGTTGGTGATGATGTCTACGTACTCTTTGTTGGAGAGAACGACATCGTGGAACACCTTAAGGGAAGTCTGGGCGAACTCTACGAGTCCGTCTGCGTATCCCTGGATTTCCTTCGCCTCTTCCTTGCTGATGGCTTTGCTGACTCCTCCGGGGACTCCCATGAGAGGGTGGGTCGGCTTTCCACCGATGATCGCCTGTACTTTCTGAGCCTCGGCACGGGCCTTCAGAACGGCGGATCCGAGCTCGAGTCCGACGTTGGCAACGACACCGAGAACGTTCCTCTGCGCTGCAGGTGCTGCAGGTCCGCAGACGAAGTCGGGTGCTGCCAGTGCGTAGAAGTGTGCGATGTGGCTGTGTACGAAGTGCGCGTGGTAGAAGGTGTCCCTGATGTGGAACGCCGCCTCGGTGGGCTTCGAGTTGTAGCATCCGTCGATGGCCTTGGTAGCCGCGAGGTGGTGAGCACCGGGGCAGACACCGCAAAGCCTTGCGGTGATCTGTGCGAGCTCGGTAACCCTCCTGCCGATGCAGAATCTCTCGAATCCCCTGACCTCGGGGACCTGCCAGTATGCGTTTTTCACATTTCCGCTGTCGTCGAGGAAGATCTCGATCTTTCCATGTCCCTCGAGACGGGTGATGGGGTCAACGGTCACTCTGTTGCCGGTGACCTTCTGTTTCTCATCCCAAATGATAGGTGCTGCCATTTGTCTTCCTCCTTTAAGCGGTCTTCTCCTCAGAGACAGACCTGTTGATCAGAGACTTTCCGAGAGTGAATGCATAGAAGTATCCGAGGGGGTCCTTAATGGTGGACATGACCTCGATGATCTTCTCCTCATCACAGGTGGGGTCCTCATCCAGTACGGGGAACAGGGATGCGATGGCGCTGAAGGCGCTGGATCCGTGGTCCTCGACGAAGTGGGTGGGTCCGTAGCATCCGCGGCACGGCTGGCCGGCACGGGTACACTTTGCGTTGCATCCTCCGACGGTCGCAGGTCCGAGGCAAAGGATTCCCTGGTCCATGAGGCACTTGTGGGGGTCGACGTCGACCTGGTAGGGCTCGTAGATCTTGGTGATCCTTGCATAGGCCTTCTCCCTGGGGCACTCATCGCAGAGACACTTCTCGGTGACTCCGATCTCGGTTCCCTTGGGGGGCAGGGCGACTCCGTTGTAGACGAAGTCGACGACGGCCTTCAGCAGATGGGAGATGGACTCCTGCAGCGGAGGGCATCCGGGGATGTAGTAGTCCACATCGATTACCTGGTCGAGGGTCTTTACAGTGTCGTATAGCACAGGCAGGGTGAGGGTTCCCTCGGGTGCCTGATACTCGGACTGGGGGATGACGGGTGCATCCTTGTGGTAGTCCGCCTGGAAACTGGCGCTGGACGGGGTCTTGGTGTAGACGTAGTCCAGGATCTCCTGGCTTCCTCCGTTGACCAGGTTGGCCAGGGCGGGACTTCCACCGAACATGGCGCAGGTTCCGTAGCAGACGACGATCTTGGACTTCTGCCTGAGGAGCTTGACCATGTGCTCGTTCTCGGTGTTCCTTACCGCACCGCTGATGATGGAGACGGTGATGTCTCCGTCGTTCATCGCTGCGATGTCCTTCTCTTTTCCGTCGGATGCGATAGGCCACATGACGATGTTGGCGAACTGTCCGATGGTCAGGACACGCTCGTTGGTGTCGAGCAGGGATACGTCGCATCCACCGCAGGCTGCCGCCCAGTAGATGGCGAGGTTGATCTTTCCGCCGCTGGGCTCTGCAGGGAGAAGCTCCCCGAGGTCCGCTGCAGGATACTCGACGTGTCCCTGGTTGACCGGGGTCGCGGTGGCCGCTGCGTCTGCAGCGGGTTTGGCGACCTCGGTGTTGGAGAAGGCGTCCTTCTTGTTCTCGCAGGCGCACTCCTTCTTTGCGGGTGCGACCTTTACCTCGGCGCACTCGGCCTCGGCCTCTTTCTTGTCTTTCTTCTTGAATAGGTTGGAGAAGAATCCCATTTTCATGCCTCCTTGACGGCGTGTGCTGCGGCGTTCTCTTCCTGTGCAATCGTCTTTGCGGACTTGACGGGGGTAGGCCCGAGCGCCTTGATGGTGTCGATGAAGGACACCATGGTCGACTGGAACTTCTCTCCCTCGGAAGCGGAAACCCACTCGAGCTTCAGCCTCCTGGGGTCGAATCCGTACTGCTCGAGGACGAGCCTCAGCAGTGCAATCCTCCTCCTTGCCCTGTAGTTGCCGCCGATGTAGTGGCAATCTGCGGGGTGGCATCCGAGGACGATGACTCCGTCTGCTCCTTTGGACAGTGCCCTGAGGACGAAGTCGGGGTCGATCCTTGCGGAGCACATGGTCCTGATGATACGGAAGTTCGGAGGCATCTGACGCCTTCCGACTCCGGCGTTGTCGGCTCCCGCGTAGGAGCACCAGTTGCAGCAGAATGCAACGATCAAAGGTTCAAATTCGTCTGCCATTGATATCACTCCTTCTCCATGAGAGGTGCGTCAAACAGAGCGTCGATCTCGGCGGTGATCTGCTTGTTCCTGAATCCTCTCTGCTCCATTGCTCCGGACGGGCATGCCGCGACGCAGCATCCGCATCCCTTACAGAGACCGGCGTTGACCTGGGAGATAGGCCTTCCCTCGGGGGTCAAGGTGATGCTGATCGCGTTGTACTCGCAGCATCCTACGCAAGTTCCGCATCCGTTGCAGACCTGAGGGTTGCTGACGGAAGCCACGATACCCTCGGAGAGCAGGTGGTCCTTGGTGATGATGGTGAGCATCCTGGAAGCTGCTCCGGATCCCTGGGCGATGCACTCGTCCATGAACTTGGGCCAGTGGGCTGCTCCTGCGACGAAGACTCCCTCGGTCGCGAAGTCTACGGGCCTGAGCTTCTGGTGGGCCTCGAAGTAGAATCCGTCCTTGCTTATCGGGACCTTGACCATCTTGGCGAGGTGTTCCTTCTCCTCGCGCATCGGAGCGATTCCGACGGACAGGGCGAGGGTGTCCACGGGGATCGATACGGTGTCGCCGAGGACGGTGTCGTACGCCTTCACGAAGTTGCCGTCATACTCGGGCAGCTGGTCCTCGCACTCGCGGCGGAGGAACCTGACTCCGAGCTGGCAGGCCTTGTAGTAGAGGTCCTCGCGGAAGGAGTAGGTCCTGATGTCCTTGTGGATGATGGTGACGTTGGCGGTCGGGTCGTTCATCTTGATCTGGATGGCGTTCCTGATCGCACCGGCGCAGCAGACACGGCTGCAGTAGCCGACCTTCTCGTTCCTGGAACCGACGCACTGGATGAAGACGACGTTCTTTCCGGTGAACTTTCCGGAAGCGACCTTCTTCTCGAGCTCCACATAGGTGAGGACCTTGGGGTCGGAACCGTAGTTGTACTCGACAGGCTGGTACTGTGCGGATCCGACTGCGAACAGAACGGCTCCTGCGGGGATCTCCTCTCCGCTCTTCAGCTTGACGACGAAGTTACCGACGTATCCGGGGATGTCCACGATCTCGGCCTTGGTGTAGACTTTGATCTTGGGGCAGTTCTCGACCTTCTTGATGGTCTCGGCGAGGTACTCGGACACGAGCTTTCCGTCCTCCTTGTGGACGAAGTTCCTGGCGAATCCTCCGAGCTGGGAGTCCCTCTCGAAGAGGTTGACCTGTACACCCTGGGCTGCGATGTCGAGGGCGGCGGTCATACCGGTGATTCCTCCTCCGACGATTGCTGCGGACTGGGTGACGGGGATCTCTGCTCCCTCGAGAGGCTCGAGGAGGCATGCCTTGGCGATTGCCATCCTTACGAGATCCTTCGCCTTCACGGTTGCGGCCTCGGGAGAGTGCATGTGGATCCACGAGCACTGGTCGCGGATGTTCGCCATGTTGTAGAGGTACTTGTTGAGACCTCCGTTCCTGCAGGCCTCCCTGAAGAGAGGCTCGTGGGTCCTGGGGGTGCAGGAGGCTACGACGACCCTGTTCAAGTCGTACTTGGAGATGGCCTCGCTGATCTCGTTGAGGGTGTCCTGGGCGCAGGCGTATTTGGTCTCGGCTGCGAAGACGACGTGCGGGAGGGTCTTGGAGTACTCGGTGACCTCGGGGACGTTGACGACGGATCCGATGTTGATACCGCAGTGGCAGACCCATACTCCGATGCGGGGCTCCTTTCCTGCGACATCCTTCTCTGCGGGGTAGACCTTGGGCTTGCAAGGCTCGAACTCGGGGTCGTTGACGATGAACGCACCGGCCTTTGCGGAGGCACCGGATGCCTCTGCGACGGAGGTCGGGATGTCCTTGGGTGCTGCGAAGGCACCGGTGACGAAGACTCCCTTCCTGGTGGTCTCGAGCGGGTTGAAGACGGTGGTCTTGGCGAATCCGTACTCGTTCAGCTCGATACCGAGGGTCTTGGCGAGGTCTGCCGCTCCCTCAGGAGGCTCGAGTCCGACGGACAGGACGACCATGTCGAAGGTCTTGGAGCATGCGTCGTTGTTCTTGTCGGTGAAGTTGACGGTAACCTTGTGGGTCTCGGGGTCCTCCTCGACGTTGGACACACGGGCTCCCCTGTGCATGTGGATTCCGTACTCGTCCTCGGCCCTCTTGATGTAGGCCTCGAACTCCTTTCCGTAGGACCTGATGTCCATGAAGAAGATGTCCTCGTCGACATCTCCGTGCTCTTTGGTGATCTGGGCCTGCTTGGTCGCATACATGCAGCAGACGGACGAGCAGTAGGTCTTCCAGCTCTTCTTGTGGGACCTGGAACCGCAGCACTGAATCCATGCGACGGATTTGGGTCCGACCTCTCCGGCGTGTTTCTGGGGCACTCCGAACTTGTCCTTCACGATGGTGGAGGGTATCGGGATGTGTCCGTCGAACGGTCCTGCCGCACCCTCGAGCCTCTCGTACTCGAGAGCGGTGACCACGTTGGTGAACCTGCCGTATCCGTACTCGGATCCGTTCTTGGCGTCCCATACCTTGAATCCGGCGGCGACGATGATGGAACCGACGTTCAGCTCGATGATCTCGTCCTTCTCGTCGTAGTGGATGGCCTGCTTTCCGCAGACCTTGGCGCATACTCCGCACTTGCCGTCGAGGAGCATCTTACACTTAGAAGCATCAATAAGGGCGACCCTGGGCACAGCCTGGGCGTGGGGGATGTAGATTGCCCTCCTGGTGGAAAGCCCGTACTCGAACTCGTTCGGGATTCCCCTGGTGGGACACTTGGCGACACAGTCACCGCAAGCGGTACAGGATTTGGGATCTACGTACCTTGCTTTCTTCAGGACCTTGACGGTGAAGTTTCCGGCCTCTCCGAGGACCTCCTTGACCTCATGGTAGGTCAGAACGGTCACGTTCGGGTGTCCGGCGCAGTCTGCCATCTTAGGCGACAGGATACACGCCGAGCAATCGTTGGTCGGGAAAGTCTTGTCAAGCATGCACATCGTTCCGCCGATGGTGGGGAGTTTGTCCACCACATAGACGTGGATGTTCCTGTCTGCAAGGTCCAGAGCAGCCTGGATTCCGGCGATTCCTCCGCCGATCACTAGTGCAGATTTGGTTGTCAATTCATTACCTCCGTTCCCAATTGTTGGTTGGAATGAAGATAGAATACGAACGAGTTATTAAAACCCTTATTAAATAAAATTTAAATATATAGATTGTATTAAATAGGGACCTTAAAAATTCAAATTAAATTTTAACCATACAATTTTTAGGTTAACCGAATATATTATGTGCCAGCAATCGGATTGACTGTAAAAAATCAGTATTATCTAAAAAGGCAAAACAACTTAATTTTTAGTAACATCCATGTATACGAAATTATAAAATCGTATGCATTTCAAAATATACCTAAATTTTACAACGGCAACCATACATACCGAATAATTTATCTATTGTAGGATGTGCCGACTAAAAAACCAATCCAATCTGGCACATTCCAATCCTGAGGAAAACCGCCATCCATTGGGAAAAACCATCCATCCAGATGACATTTTTCGAACCGGGCACCATCTGCGGATTTTCCGCCCGTCGCAGGTCCAGACATCTGCTTACAACTATCGTTTTTGTCGGAAGGACAGGACATGGGGGCGGCGGGAGGAATGCCAAAAGTTTAATCCCAACAGACATTCGGTCCAGATGAGATGACCGTCAAGTCGAAACGCGGAAGACGCAGATACATCGCATTCGTCACATCGCCCGGAATGACGAAACAGAAAATGGTCGAAAACATCCCCGGCGGGAAGACGTTCAACATCATACAGTGCGCGGAAGGGATGGCGATCGTCCGTTGCAGCCCCACCAACATCGAACAGTGTGAAAAAGCAGTGAGGTCCTGCGACCCGACAGCATATGCCGTCAGAACATCTGGCACTCTGCGTACACTGCGTGACGGATACTCGGTCCTCAAGAGGAACGCACCTCCGAAACCTCCCCGCAAAGGCGTGCCTCCGGCCAGACGCTGAGCCCTTTTATAGACACGCGTAGAATCTTATCATCGCCATTATATAGTGCCCTTGCATTCCCTCGCTCTAAGAGGAATACGCAATGCAACCAGGACAAATGGCATATGATCGGGGAATCACCGTTTTCTCCCCCGACGGAAGGCTGTTCCAGGTGGAGTACGCCCGCGAAGCCGTCAAGAAAGGAACGACGACTATCGGAATCAAATTCAAAGACGGCGTGCTGCTGGTCGTAGACAAAAGGGTCTCCAGCAGACTTGTGGAGCCCGAGTCCATCGAGAAGATCTACGACATCGACGATTACATCGGCTGTGCGACGTCCGGTCTCGTCGCAGACGCCAGGATCCTTGTCGACCAGGCCAGGAAAGAAGCCCAGGTCCACAAGGTCAACTACGGCGAGAACATCGGCGTGGAGATGCTGACCAAGAAGGTCTGCGACTACGAACAGAACTACACCCAGTACGGCGGGGCAAGACCCTTCGGAACCGCCCTTCTCGTGGCCGGGTCCGACGACCTCGGCACCCACCTGTTCGAGACCGACCCCTCGGGAGCGCTCGTCGCATACAAGGCGTCCTGCATCGGTACCGGGCGCCCCGTGGTCATGGATATCTTCGAGAAGGACTTCAAGGACAACATGTCCTTCGACGCCGCCCTCAAACTCGCACTCAGCGCCCTCGCCTCGGCCATCGAGGAGAAGCTCAACCCCGAGTCCATCGAGATCGGGGTCGTCAAGACCGACGAGAAGTTCAGAAGGCTCACCGGCGACGAGAAGGCCAAGGCGATCGCCAAGGCCGAAGAGAAGGAAAAGAAGGCAAAGGCCGCGGCCAAGACCGAGGAATGAGCCACCATGGTAGACCTCGACGATGCGATCGTAGCCAGGCTGGAGAGCCACGGGGAGAGGTTCGAGATACTTCTCGATCCCGCCGCCATGGACCAGATAAAGCAAGGCAAAGAGGTCGACCTGGGGAAATATCTCGCGGTGGAAGACGTTTTCAAGGATGCCAGGAAAGGCACCCGCCCCGCCGAGGCCATGATAGAGGAGGTCTTCGGGACAGACGATATCGTGGCCATAGCGAAGCATATCATCGAGAAAGGGGAGGTGCAGATGACGGCCGAGCAGCGCAAGGAACTGCTCGAGGCCAAGAGGCGGCAGATCATCACGTACATCGCCGCCAACGCCATCAATCCGCAGACGAAGCTTCCGCATCCGCCGACTAGGATCGAGATAGCCCTCGAAGAGGGCAAGTTCCACGTGGATCCCTTCAAACCGTTCGACAAAGAGGTGGAGGAGGCCATGAAGGTCCTCCGTCCCCTCCTCCCGATAAGATTCGAAAAGAGCAGGATAGCGATCAAGCTCAAAGGGGAGGACTATGGCCGCTGCATCGAAGAGATGAACAAATACGGCCTGATCGACAGGGAGGAATGGACCGCCGACGGCTCCTGGATCGGAACCATGGAGATTCCGGCGGGACTCATAACCGAGCTGACCGACAAACTGAAGAACAGGACCCACGGAAGCGCGTCCGTCAAACTGATGGGCGCCTGATTTTACATTTCAGAGTGTGATACAATGGAAAAAAGAAACGCCAGAAGGACACGCGAGATCGTTGTCCCCGGAGAGGTGCTCGGCGACAGCGAAGAGTACAGGACCGGAGAGAACGCATACGCATCCGACGGCAAGATCCGCGCCCTCGTTATGGGACTCAAGACCTATGCGGGCGACGCGGTAGGCGTCATCCCCATGGGCGGATGCTACATGCCCGTGACAGGAGACACCGTAATAGGAATAATCGCAGACGTTGGACCTTCCAACTGGATGCTGGACATAAATGCACCCTACCCTGCACCCCTCCATGTGAGCGAGGTGCCGTGGAAGGTCGAGTTCGGGGATACCTCCAGGTTCCTGACGGTAGGGGACGTCGTCCTCCTGAAGGTCCTGATGGTGGACGAGGCGAAGAAGATCTCCGTCACCATGAAGGACTCCGGCCTGAGGAAGATCGAGGGCGGACAGCTCGTCGAGATCGCACATTCCAAGATCTCGAGGGTCATCGGCAAGAGCGGATCGATGATCCAGATGCTGAAGAACATGACCGACTGCCGCATATTCGTCGGTCAGAACGGAAGGATATGGATCGACGGCGACGACGAGAACGTCGAGGTCGCCGCAGAGGCCATAAAGATAATCGAGGCGGAGGCCAGGTCCGCCAACCTCACGGACAGGGTCAGGGAGTTCATAGAGAAGAAGCTCCCCCAGTCCGAGGAAGAAGAGGACATCGAGGAGGAATCCGAATGAGCGGACACACAGACATGGTATTGGTTAACGAGGAGGGCATCAGGATCGACGGCCGCAGGACCGACGAGAAAAGGCCCATCCGCATAGAAGCGGGCGTATTGAAGAACGCAGACGGCTCCTGTTACCTGGAGATCGGAAAGAACAAGGTACTCTGTGCGGTCTACGGACCCAGGGAGTGCAGACCCAGACACCTGCAGGACCCCACCAAGGCCATCATCCAGTGCAAATACAACATGGAGGCCTACTCCGTCACCGACAGAAAGAGACCCGGTACCGACAGGAGGTCGGTCGAGATCTCCAAGCTCATCTCCGAGGCCCTGAGCAGCGTAGTACAGCTCGAACTGTATCCGCGCGCATCTATAGACGTGTACATAGAGATCCTCCAGGCCAACGCCGGGACCAGATGCGCCGGTCTCACCGCCGCATCCGTCGCCCTCGCCGACGCGGGGATCCCCATGAGGGACATCGTCCCCGCCATCGCATGCGGGAAGGCCGACGACAAGGTGCTCCTCGACCTCAACAAGGAGGAGGACAACTACGGACAGGCCGACGTACCTCTGGCGATCGTGCCCTCCACCGACGAGATCGTCCTGCTCCAGATGGACGGCAACATGACCAGGGAGGAACTCGAGTACGGCCTTGACATGGCGTTCAAGGCGGCCCACGAGGTCAGCGACATCCAGAAGGATGCGCTCAGGAGACGCTACACGGAGATATCCAAGAAGGAAGGTGAGTCCGATGAGTAACTACGTGATTTCGCAGATAAAGAGGGACCACCTCATGAACCTCCTCGCCGACGGCAGGAGGGAGGATGGAAGGCAGCTCGACGAGATGAGGAAGATCACCGTCGAGACCGGCATCATCGAATCCGCCGAGGGATCCGCAAGGGTCCACCTCGGGAACACGGACGTCATAGCCGGTGTCAAGGTCATCCCCGGGACCCCTTACATGGATGCACCCGGAGACGGGGTACTCACCACAGGTGCGGAACTTATCCCGCTGGCACACGAGTCGTTCGAACCCGGACCCCCGAGCGAGGACGCCATCGAACTCGCCCGTGTCGTGGACCGTGGGATCCGCGAGTCCGGGATGATCGACGTCAAGCAGCTGTGCATAAAGAAAGGCGAGGAAATCTGGATGGTGTTCATCGACATCTATGCCCTCGACTACGACGGGAACCTGTTCGACGCATCGAACCTCGCCGCGGTATGCGCACTCAAGAACGCCATCGTCCCCTGGAAACAGTATGGGAAGAGCAGGACCGATGACGACGGCAACGTGACGGAAATGGATAATGTACCCATGCCCGTCACCTGTCTGCCCATATCGGTCACTGAATGCAAAATAGGCAATGATTTAATAGTAGACCCTAATTTCGACGAGGAAGCAATCTCCACGGCCCGCCTTACCGTCACCACCGATAACGACGGGAACTTCAGGGCCATGCAGAAAGGCGGAAAGGGATCGATCACCCGCGGTGACCTCTCGCTCTGCCTTGATAGAGCCGTCGAGATAGGCAAACAGATTAGGAATATCATCGGGTGATTTAAAATGGCAAAAAGAACAGCCAAAGCAGGAACAGCCGGAAGGTTCGGTGCAAGGTACGGAGTCGTCGTTCGCAACAGGGTGAAGTCCATCGAGGCCCACCAGAAAGCGAAACATGAGTGCCCCCAGTGCCACCACATGTCCGTCAAGAGGATATCCGCCGGCATCTGGGAGTGCAGGCACTGCGGAAACAAGTTCGCAGCTGCGGCATACAGCCCCAAGACCAAGAAGACCACCGACGCCCTTGTAGCCGCCAAGGCGGCCAAGAACGCCGAGGCCGCACCGGTCGCAGACGCTCCTGCCGAGCAGTGATCCGGACTGGTGGTCCGAATGTACAGATGCGCAAAATGCAACGAACCCATCAGGAACATGTCCCCGATCGGGTTGCAGTGCGACAAGTGCGGATCCAGGATCTTCGTTAAGGAAAGACCTAACGTAAAGAAGATCCTGAAATCCGACTGATATGCCGACAGCAGTCCTGAGTATAGATTCCGGCAACGCCGGAACGGTCGCCTCGGCGATCGGACCGGAGGCCCGCCGCGACCTTCTCAGGACCCATGTCGACGTGAGTCTCGAAGACGGTAAGGCCGTCATAAGGATCGAGGCAGACGACTCGTCCGCTATGCGGGCGGCTCTGAATTCGTATCTCGAGTGCATAATGATCACCGAGAACATCGACAGGATTACGAAGGGTTCAAAATGAACGGAATCAGCCCCCAGCTCCAGAATCAGATAGCACAGTACCAGCAGGTACAGCAGCAGCTCCAGAACGTCATGACCCAGAAGGGACAGATGGAATCCCAGCAGAGGGAACTCCAGAGGACGGTTGAGGAGCTCGCCAAGGCCGACGGGGACGTGTACAGGAACGTAGGAATGCTCCTGATAAAAGTCTCCGACAAGGCCGCCCTGAAAGACGAGCTGGAGGAGTCCTTGGAGACCCTCGGCATCAGGATAAGGGGCCTCGAGAGGCAGGAGAAAGACCTCCGCGAGAAATACGAAGTCCTCGGAGAGACCATAAACAGGGCTATGGGAAACGCTCCCGTACCCAAGGCCGCTCCCGCAAGGTCCGACGACGAAGAAGACTGAAAACATCTCAAGAGGGCTCGCATAGCCCTGCCCTCTTCATACTTTTTATAAGAATAGTTGAATGAGCCACCTATGACAGATGCGCTCATCCTGAAAGACGTGCGCAAGATCTATGGGGACCGCGAAGCCGTCAAAGGGATAAACTTCTCCGTAAAGGAGGGGGAGATCTTCGGGCTGATCGGACCAAACGGCGCCGGAAAGACAACGACCCTCAGAATGATCTGCACCCTCCTCCAAGTGACGGACGGAAGTATAACTGTATGCGGACACGACGTCATGAAAGAGGCGGACGAGGTAAGGAAGATAATCAGCTACCTCCCGGAGGACTCCGGAGCCTACAAGGACCTCACAGGACGCCAATACATACGCTTCATGGCCGCATTCTTCGCGGATGGGGAGAAGTTCCAGCAGATGGTCGACAAGGGCATAGAGATGTCCAATCTCGGCGACAGGATAGATTCGAAGGTCAGCACCTATAGCAAAGGGATGATGAGAAGACTCCTCATCGCAAGGGCGATGATGCCGGAACCAAGACTGGCCATCATGGACGAGATTACCTCCGGATTGGACGTCATGAACGCATATGAGATCAGGGAGATCGTCCGCGGTATAGCCAAGGAAGGTGTCACCGTCCTCATATCCAGCCACAACATGTTCGAGGTCGAAAGCCTCTGCAACCGTGTGGCCATGATAAACCACGGAGACATCGTGGAATGCGGCACCCCCGCAGAACTCAAAGAGAAATATAATGCGAACAACCTCGAAGAGGTCTTCGTGAAGGCGGTGAGGAAATGAACCATCTGGTAAATATCACCAAAAAAGAACTGAGGGAACTCCTCACGCCCGGGGCCATCCTCTCCGTCGTGGTCATCATGGTACTTTTCATGTGCATCGGGACGGCCATCGGAGGCGAGGCGGAGAAGTCCGCTTCCGCCGCGAAGGTAGGGGTCGTATACAATGCAGGGGACGGAGCGGATGTCGCAGAGACCTACGGGGATCTCGACGACCCGTCCGAGATAAAGCTGCTGGTCCTCGACTCGTATGCATCCCTGTATGGAATGGACAGGGATGCGGCCTCCGCATCCATACAGTATCTGGAAGTGGGTTACAGCGACGAAGACGGCATCATCTCGGCAATAGAAAGGTACGGATTGTCTTATGTCATAACCATACCCGATTCCATAGTGACCAACATCGGTAAGATCAAGACCATGGCCCTCGATGCGGAATTCACCCCCATCGGCACATATTTCGTGTATGAGAACGAAGGGCTCTTCGGATCCGCATCCAGTTCCGTGGGGACGTCCCTCGTAAGCGAGATGAACGGAAGGCTCTCCAACATACTGATCAGCGGGGAGATAACGACCGACACGGTCTACTTCATCCAGCCTCTCATATGGGGCAGCGAAAACAACCACACCTATGTCAATGGAACGATCTACTCGGATGTCACACCCTATGCGTTATCCAGCTCCATGACCAGCCAGAGTATGATGATACCCCTGGTCGTGATGATAGTGATCCTCATGGTCGGAAGCGTGGTCATATCGTCCATGGGAAGCGAGAAGGAGAACAAGACCCTCGAGACCCTCCTCACCATGCCCATCAGGAGGACCATCATCATAAGCGGTAAACTCCTGGCGGCAGCCATAGTCGGTCTGGTGTACGGAGTGGCCTACATGATCGGAATGATGTTCTATACCACCGGACTCACCGTGGGATCCACCAGCGTCAACCTGTCGGAGTATGGGTTGGCCCTCGATGCGGTAGACTGGATCCTGCTGATGCTCATCCTGTTCCTGGCCATATTCAGCGCACTCGGCATCTGCATGATCCTCGGAGCATTCACCAAGAACTACAAGATGGCCCAGCAGATGACGATGCCCATAAGCTTCCTGGCCATCATCCCCATGTTCGTGTTCATGTTCATGAGCTGGGACTCCATGCCGCTGATCGGTCAGGCCCTGCTGTTCCTGATACCGTTCTCCCACCCGATGATGGCGATGACCAACCTCATGTTCGGCGATATGGCCCTCATATTCGGAGGGATCGCATATCTGTTGATCTTCGACGCCGTGATGATCCTTATAACCGTCAAGATCTACAACTCCGACATACTGATCACGGGACTGGACCAGACGAAGTTCATGAAGACTCTGAACAAGATGTTCAAGATAAAGAAGGAAGATCATGAAAACAACTGAAGCGACCGACATACTGAGAGGAAAGAAGAAGGTGATACTGGTCCACGGAAATGCGGACATGGACGCCCTGGGATCCGCATACGCCCTCGCGAATGCGTTCCCTCCGGCAGACATATTCGCACCTGCGGGAGTGGACCGCGTCGCAAGAATGGTGGCCGATAAACTGGGTATGAAGGTCTTGGAGGATTGCGATCTTTCCGATTATGAACTCGTGACCATAGTCGACACCTCGTCGCCCGATCAGCTACAGAGGGATCTGGCACTTCCTTCCGACTGCCTCGTCATCGACCATCATGCACCCACCGGCAAATGGGACGGGATGCGTTTCTTCTGCGACGACACCCGTGTAGCATGCTGCGAGATCATCAAGGACATAATAGAGGGCGCCGGGATCGGCATCGACAGGAAATCCGGACTGGCACTGATTGGAGGGATGCTTACTGACAGCGGCCATTTCCAATTCTCCGATCCACGGATGCTGCACGAGTTCGCAGACCTTCTGGAAAAATGCCAGATACCTATGGATGAGGCCCTCCAACTCACCCGTGCCCCCGTCAACATGAGCGAGCGTGTGGCCGCCATGAAGGCCATAGGAAGGTCGAAGTTCGACAGGGTGGGGGACATGATCGTCGCCGTATCCTTCGGAAGCAGCTTCGAAGCCGCCTCGTGCAGAGCGCTGATGGCATCCGGAGCGGACGTCGTGTTCGTAGGGTCCCAGAGGGACGATGAGTTCCGCATCAGCGGCCGTGCGTCCCAGGAGATGGTCCGCAGAGGGATAAGGCTCGACACCATACTCGGGGACCTCAGCCATGAGACCGAGACGGACGGGGGAGGCCATGGAGGTGCAGCCGGAATGACCGGGATCGGAGATGCCGAGGCGATGCTCCACATGTGCATGATGAAGACCATGGACGAGTTCAGAAAGATAAAGACCCAGATGGAAGCGGAAAGCCAGTCCGGGGATCCTTCCGAAGAGGACCGGGACTAATCCCTCCCTGAAAACTAAAGGCCTTTGGGAGAATTCCCAAAGGCCTTTTGAAATTATAAGACCCCGCCGAGGATCAGCGGAGTTTCTTGACACTTGCCATGATGGCACTCATCTTCTCATAGTTCTCGGGGAACTTGGAGAAGTAATCCGCCACAGGCGCCAATACCTTGTTTATGCCATCCACGATACCTTCCTTGAGGTCGACGGGACTGAGCCTGCCTCCGAAGTAGTCTGCCGTGAGCTCCTCGTAGGTGGCGTAATCCACGTTGCCGCCGTATTTCTCCGGACGCTCTATGTGGATGTTGTTGAAGCGCGGGAAGATGACGTAACGCGCCATCATCAGCATGGGGTTCTCCCCCTCCTTCTCCTTCTCGGGAGGACAGTAGGCCTTCTTGATCTTCTGCTTCACGGAAGCAGGGTCGTCGTGGATGTTTATGCTGCTGGTAGGATCGGACTTGGACATCTTCATCTCGATCATACACTGGGTCTGTGCCTCGATGCCTTCCCCTTCGGTCGTGCAGACCTTCTTGGTCTGCAGCTCCTTGACCCCTTCCGGATTCATCCTGGAGCCTCCCTTGAGTCCGGGAAGCAACGGCGTGTGGAGTGCGAGAGGCTTCTTCCACCCGAGTTTGTCCGCGGCATCGCGTGCGAGCATGTGGGCCCTCCTCTGATCGATACCTGCGTAGGCGAGGTCTATGCCCATGTGGAACATGTCCGTAGCCTGCATGAGGGGGTATACCACCTTGGAGGAATCCAGCTCCGCCTCGTCCTCCTTCCTTCCCATGATGGTCATGGCCCTCTTCACCCTGGACAGGGAAGTGACCTTTCCGACCTTGATGAGCTTCTCCCAGTAATCGATGTCGTCGAGGACCTCACTGGCGAACCTGAATTCGACCTTGTCCTTGGGGACGCCGAGGGCCACGAAACAGTCCTCCATGTATCTGGCACATGCCTGAATGTTCTCGAGGTTCCCACCGAGTTTGTCATTGATGTAGGCATGCCAGTCCGCCCAGAGGATGATGACCTTGAACCCGGCATCGCAGAGGTCCCTGATCTTGGCGGTCACCAAGGCCCAACCCATGTGGACGAGACCGGAGGGTTCGAACCCGATATATGCGAGCGGCTGCTCCTTGGTCTTCAAGAGCTCCCTGAGCTCGTCCTCGTTCACAAGCTCCATCGCATTCCTGGTCACTAGGGCCATCCTTTCTTCTACGTCCATATTGATCGCGCCCGAGATTGGTTTTACCTATAATAAAAGAACGGGATTCCGGTCCGAGGGCTCGTACGCTCCAATCACTTTTTAACGATAGGAGCGGATAGGAGACCACATGTATGACAGGCTCGTCGAAAGTTTCGAGAAATGCCCCGTCGTGGACAGGAATGGATATCCGTATTTCGTCCACCCGCTCACCGACGGTGTCCCCAGAATGGACCCGGCCGTCCTCCGGGATGTCCTGGAATGGACAAGATCCGTGGGAGATCTCGACTGCGACATCCTGGCCCTTCCCGAGGCCATGGGCATCCCTATCGGCGTACCTCTTTCCCTGGAGCTAGGGATCCCATACACCGTCATAAGGAAGAAGGGTTACGGACTCCCCGGCGAGATATCGGTCGAACAACATACGGGATATTCCAGCTCCGTCATGCATATAAACGACATCCGCGAGGGGGACCGCGTGGTTCTCATCGACGACGTCGTCAGCACCGGAGGCACCCTTGTCGCCATGATCAAAGCCCTTAGGGAACAGGCGAAAGCCACGGTCGTGGACGTGATCGTCCCCGTGGACAAGGCCGGAGGGAAGAACATAGTGAAGAAAGAGACGGGCATGGATGTCAAGACCATGGTGGAGGTCTCCGTCGGTCCCGACCGCAAGGTACACTGCAGACTGTGCTGACTGTAATATCGTGTCTTTTTAAACCGGGCCCTGCGTGGAAATCGCGTGGGTCCGGATATCGTGTTATTGGTCCTGTCGGCAGGAGTCATCGGAGCGGCCATCGGCACATTCACAGGGATGGTTCCCGGGATCCACGTAAACACCTTGGCCGCCATGATGCTAGCGGCGTATCCTGCGATAGAGGATGCGATGTCCGGGATGACCGAACCGGAATACGTCCCCGTATTGGTATCGTGTTGCATCATGTCCGCATCCGCGGTGCATTCCTTCGTGGACTTCGTACCGTCCGCATTCATAGGGGCTCCGGATGCGGACGAGGCCCTGTCCGTCCTGCCTGCCCACCGCCTCCTCCTGCAGGGGGAGGGCATGGTCGCCGTCAGGGCCGCCGCCGTAGGGAGCGCAGTGGGGGCCTCATCCGCTCTGGCACTTGCCATACCGGTCCAATGGGCCCTTCTGCATGGGGCCTCCTCGGTCCTGGACGGGCTGACCCTGGGCATCCTGGTCGTGACCGTGGCCGTGATCGTACTTGGTTCGGACGATCGCGTCGCATCCCTGATACTGGCACTTGTTTCCGGGGCCCTCGGCTTCGCCGTCATGAACTGCGACATACCTTGTAAGGGGATAGCGGACGGGGGGACCCTGCTGTTCCCCCTCCTGTCGGGACTGTTCGGCATACCTCCTCTCCTGGAAAGGACCGCCACCCCCCGGATCCCCGAACAGGTGGACCGGTGCGAAGACCCTGTGGGTCCATGGCCGGGACTGAAGGGCGTGGTCACCGGATGCATAGCAGGATGGTTCCCGGGGATAACGGCCACCGCAGGGGCGTCCCTCGCATCGGCGGTATCCAAGGAACGCGACCCGGCCGGATTCATATCGTTGACGGCCAGCATAGGGACGGTTACGTCCGTGTTCTCCGTGGTGACGCTGTCGGTATCCGGAAGCGGCAGATCTGGCACATCCTTGGTGGTAAAGGAGATCATCGGGGACGGCCTCGCCGGCTTCTGTTCCGATGCATTCATCCTCATACTTTTCAGCATCGCGGCGGCCTCGGCCCTGGGGTATGCCATAACGATAGCGGCCGGCAGGCTGATGTCCCGGATCGTCGACACCGTGCCGGCGGAACCGCTGGCCGACGGGGCGCTGGTCCTGATGTCCGCACTGGTCCTCCTGTTAACCGGGCCGTGGGGACTCGCGATACTGGCGGTCTCCGCCTTCGTGGGGATGCTTCCGCAGAGGTTCGGGGTGGCCAGGGTCTGCCTTGCATCGTGCCTTCTGATACCTGCGATAATGACCCAGACGGGGATCGTCTGACATTGCGGAGGAATCAGTAGGTTTAATACGGCCGTATCGCTAACCTGATTGTTCGATAATGTCGGAGATCGTATTGGACCATAGGCATACGGCCCTGATGCTGGTCGTGGTGTTCGTCGCCACGTTCATGGACGGACTGGACGGGAGTATCGTCAGCGTAGCCCTTCCCGAGATAGGCGAAGACCTCGGAGTGGACACGGCTACAAGCTCCTGGGTCACTATCATATACATGATGATCCTGGCCGGGACCCTGGTCATGTTCGCCAGGATCTCGGCCGACACCGGGGTCAGAAAGGTCATGGCCATAGGTCTTGCGGTATTCACGGCCGGTTCGCTCTTCTGCGGATTCTCCACATCGTTCTGGATGCTCATCGCGTTCAGGATCATCCAGGCGGTGGGAGCGGCCATGATGGCCGCAGCAGGTCCGATGTGCTGCACGGAGCATCTGCCGCCTGAGAAACTGGCGTTCGGCCTCTCCGTGGTCACCATAGGGTCCTCCCTGGGATTCGCCGTAGGTCCCGCCCTGGGGGGACTCATCGTGGAATACACCACCTGGCACTGGATCTTCCTCATCAACATCCCCATAGGGCTGGCGGCCGCACCCCTGATGCTCAAGGCGGTCCCGCCGTCCAGCGAGAAAGGGGGGAGGATCCGTCTCGACAAGACGGGGGTCGTCCTCCTGTTCTCGGCCATAGCCCTCGGCACGTTCGCGGTGGAGACCCTCTCCTACTCCGACATGAGGGTGTGGTCCGCATCCACCGGTGTCATGTGCTTGATCCTTCTGGCGGCATTCGTCAAATGGGAGAGAAAGCAGGAGGAACCCCTTCTGCAGCTGCGCATGTTCGCACGCCGGGATTTCTCGGCCATATTCCTCTGTCTGATGATGATAAACCTGTCCTACATGGGGATGCTCTATCTGATTCCGTTCTTCGGCAAGATATGCGCCGGTATGAGCACCCTCGAGGTCGGCATGTTCCTTCTGGAGGCGGCCGCCCTGACCGCCGTGTTCGGGATGCCTATAGCCAGATGGTCCGACAGGAAGGGCAGGAGGATGTTCTGCGTGGCGGCCGGACTGTTCACGGCACTGGCGTTCTTCATGTTCGCCGTATTCGCCGACGGCATGACGCACCTGATCTTCTTTGCGATAATGATCCCCCAGGGCCTCGGATGGGCGTTCACCGGCGGCCCCATGGCATCGCGGCTCGTGGAACATGCGGGGGAGGACAGAGACATGGCGTCCTCTCTGACCAACGAGGCGTACTTCATAGGAGGGGCCATGGGTACCGCCCTGGCGGCCATGGTGTTCACGACGTTCTCCCATTCCGACGGGATCGATATCGCCGCCGTGTCCAGCACGGCGTTCTTGGACGGGTTCGTACCGACCGCCGTGATGTGTGCCTTGCTGGCCGTGGTCCTGGCGATAATATCGTACGTCGTAAGGGACGGGGAAGAAAAGTAAAGGGGTTTTAAGAGGAAGGAAAGGTCACTGGAGCTTCGCCTGCGCCTTCGCCATGAACTTCTCGGAGTGCACGACGAACCTCTCGTGGACACCGGTGCCTACGTCCCCGAAGGCGTCCGTCACGGAAACGGAGAACCTTATCCTCGCCCTGTCCACCTCGACGACCTCCACCCTGCATCTGACCTCGGACCCGACAGGTGAAGCGGAAACATGCTTGACATCTACCAGCGTCCCCACGGTGGTGTCTCCCTCGGGAAGCTCCGCGGCGACGGCCTCCATGGCGGTCTCCTCGACGAGCAGGATCATCTTAGGGGTGGCAAGCACAGGGAGGGTACCACTCCCCCATGCCTTTGCGGTGTCCTCCTCCTTCACGGAGAGGACTTTCTCGGCGGACATTCCTACGGTTATCATCGTTTCCCCATCGCACACACCGGATTTAAAACTCGCAGTAGCTACGCCCGGTGCCGGAATATATATGAGCCAGACATCAGACCCGATATCCTGCCGGACGGAAGACGGGGCTGCACCGTCTCACCACCTTTTTTAACCTATAATTATAATGTCCTCAGCAAAGGATGGGAACCTTATGAGCCTGGAGGACAGCCTCTACAACGAACTATACGATCTCAGAGACAGACTGCGGAACGAGCGTGTGTATTCCAACGGCCGCATGCCTCCTGTCTGTTCCGATGAAGCGCTGAAGGAGATGGCGCAACGCATTCCGACCAAACTCGACGATTTCACCGCGATAGAGGGGATCGGACAGAAATTCGTCGAACAATATGGGGAGGAGTTCCTCGCGGTCACAAGGAAGTACGCCTTCACGGCGGCCAAGGGATCGAAGATAGAAAGAGGTCTCGCCCAGACGCTCAGGGAACTGCAGAAGAAACTGGTCAACATCAGCAAAGGCAACCGCCTCCTCTACCAGCCCAAGACCAGCTCCAAGAACTCCTACGACCTCCTTAACACCGTACAGGGCAAGGACGTCATCGACCTGATATTCGGATCCAAGCGGGTGCTCCACGTATGCGAATCGTCGCGCGGGAAGGAGAACGAGAAGGCCTACCGCAGACTCGGGAACATCCTGAGGGAGGTCAACAGGGACCAGAGGGAAAGGGGTGCGTTCGACCTCTATATCGCATACCCGTTCGTCGAGGGAAGACTCGTCGGGGAGGACGACTTCTACGTCCGCGCCCCGCTGGTCCTCTTCCCCGTCATCATGGAAAAGGACGGCTCCGTATTCAAAGTGAAGATAGACGATTCCAGGGACCCGATCTACAACAACACCTTGGTCCTGGCGGCCATGAAGGTCGCGAAGAAGAACCGCGCCATGCCGGACAACGTCATTGACGCCTACGACGAGAAGACGTTCCTGTCCGACCTCCTGACCTACTACGAGGATGCGGGATTCACCATGGACGTCCCTAAGGGAAGGGTGCAGCTGTCAGCATTCAGGGAGTACAAGGCCGACGAGTTCCCCCGCTACCTTCCGGGGGAGATGCATCTGACCTACAATGCGGTCCTGGGGAAGTACCCGTCCTACTCCAACTTCATCCAGAGGGACTTCGATACGCTTCTGGGCGGAAAGGAGATAAACCACACCCTGTCCGACCTCATAAAAGACCTCAACAAGGAGGATTTCTATTCGGAATACCCCCTGCCGCTGAGCCTCGACGAGCTCAAGGAGAAAGGGATGGAGGCCTCCGAGAGGGACCTCGTGTATATCAACCACCTCAACAGCGCACAGGAGAACGTCCTTACCGCCATATCCAAGGAGGACGAGATAGTCATCCAAGGACCTCCGGGAACGGGGAAATCCCAGGTCATAACCGGTCTCATCTCCGCGGCCGTCGTATCGGGGAAGACCGTCCTGATGGTGTCCGAGAAGAAGACCGCGCTCGACGTGGTCTATTCCCGTATGGGGACCTTGTCGAAATACTGCATGCAGATCGACGACACCGCAGACAAGGACAGGTTCTACCAGCAGCTGGGCGTCATGCTCAACATCCCCCCTCTGGCCATGGGCACGGACCTGTCCCCCGTGGCGGACCAGATAGACTGCGACGTGGGTAAGCTCACCGGGATCGCAAGGGAGATCTACGAGCCCGACTCCTTCGGGATCGCCCCCGTCAAACTCTACGCCATGGATAAATGGCTGGATTCCAACGACAGAGGGCAGTTCGAGACCTACAGGAGATATCAGAAGACCGTGTCCCCCTCCCTCCTGTCCATCAAGTACGGGGCGGTGAAGGACCTCCACGGGAAGTTCTCCGACCCCGTCCTCGTGAACAACTACCAGGAGTACATGGACATCACCGAGAGGTCGCCGTGGATGACCATAATGAAGCAGGACCTCAACAACTTCCAGATCGCGGAGCTCAGGACCGATCTCGAACGCCTCGACGGAGAGGTGTCCGACCTGAGCAAGAAGGGATTCCTCTCGAGGCTCTTCTCCAAGGGGAAGGTCACCCGCGACGCCACCGCCATCGTCAACAAATACTTCCAGAACTACAATAGCAAGACCATCGAGAACGTCATGGGCGACCCGATGGCCGTGGCGGACGCCATGGACGACTACGACATGTATACGAACAGGGCCACCGTCTACCACAACCTCACCATAGACGAAAGGGAGTATGGGAAGGACCTGCTTCTGCTGAGCAGGGACCTCAACGCCTCCTACGACCTCGTCAACGACGAGATGCTCCGCTATATCCTCAACGACCACCTTCAGAGGTTCGACGCCACACACAAGATGATCATGCAGGAGCTCCACGACTTCGACAGCATAATCGCAGACATGGATGCGAAGATGGCCCAGAAGAGGGAGATGACGAGACAGGTCCTCGAGAGCACCCTCAGCAACGACCTCCGCTATATCACAGAGTCTAAGAGACGCGGGGACATCGTGAGGATAGTCGACAACAAGAGGAAGTGGAGTCTCAACAAGTTCATAGACCGCTACGGATACGAGCTGTTCAAAGGCATCCGCGTGTGGCTTCTGACCCCCGAGGTGGTCTCCGAGATCATACCCATGGAGATGGGGCTCTTCGACCTTCTGATATTCGACGAGGCGTCCCAGATGTACGTCGAAAGAGGGATACCCTCCATATACAGGGCGAAGAAGGTCGTGGTCGCAGGGGACCACAAGCAGCTGAGACCGTCCAGCCTGGGTACCGGAAGGGTCACGTACGACGAGGACGACGACGAGATGGAGGATTCCGACATCGACATCAATGCGGCCCTGGAGGAGGAGAGCCTCCTGGACCTCGCAAGGTCCCGCTACGACAGCATCCTCCTGAACTTCCATTACAGGTCGAAGTACGAGGAACTCATCGCATTCTCCAACTATGCCTTCTACGGAGGCAGACTGTTCGTATCCCCCAACGTGGCCAAACCAGAGAGGCCTCCGATAGAGGTCATCAGGGTCGACGGGACTTGGGAGGACAGATGCAACACCGCCGAGGCCGACAGGATCGTCGGACTCCTGAAGATGTTCTTCTCCGAAAGGAAGAACCGCGAGACGGTCGGCATCATCACGTTCAACGTATCCCAGAGGGATCTGATAAGCGACCGCATAGACGAGGAATGTGCCAGAGACCCCGTGTTCGCCGCGGCTGTGAACGCCGAGAGCAGAAGGTTCGACAACGAGGAGGACGTAGGACTGTTCGTGAAGAACATCGAGTCCGTCCAAGGAGACGAGAGGGATGTCATCATGTTCTCCGTCGGCTATGCCAAGAACCGGGAGGGGAAGTTCATGCAGAGGTTCGGATGGCTGAACGCCCGCGGCGGGGAGAACAGACTGAACGTCGCCATATCCAGGGCGAAGAAGAAGATATTCATAGTCAATTCCTTCGAACCCGAGGAACTGCAGGTGGACAACCTCAAATCGGAAGGTCCAAAGATCCTGAAGAAGTATCTGCAATATGCCAGAGCAGTGAGCGACGGGAACGGGGAGGTGGCCCAATCCATCCTCCAGTCGTTCGTGGGTCCCGACGGGAAGAGGTATGCGGAGGAGATCCAGCGGATCCCCGTCATGGACAAGGTGTACGAGGCCCTCCTGAGAAAGGGATACACCGTCTCCCGCAACGTCGGCATCGGAGGATACACCATAGACCTGGCCGTCAAACAGGACAACAGATACATACTCGGCATAGAATGCGACAGCAGGATATACGATATGAGCGGAAGCACCAGGGAGAGGGACTACCATCGCCAGAAATATCTGGAATCCAGAGGCTGGCACATACATCGCGTATGGACCCCCGGCATGTGGAAGGACCCCGACTCCGAGATCTCCAAGATAGTGACTGCCATCGAGAAGGCACAGTCTTCCTGATGAATCCAACCAAATTAGGAATGCCAAAACCTTTTATCCTTTTCTTCCCATGAACGTATATGGCAAAGAAACTTACCCTGAAGATCGACAACATGATGTGCGAGAAGTGTGTCGAAAGGGTCGAAAACGCCCTCGGATCGGTGGAAGGCGTCACCGATCTGGAGGTCTCCAAGGGAAAGGCCGTCATGAGATACGACGAGTCCAAGACCGACGAAGAGAGGATCCTCGCGGCGGTCATCGACGCCGGCTATCCTGCGAAGGTCAAGAAGGGTCTGTTCTGAGATGATCAAGGAGACCCTCCGCATAGGCGGCATGTCGTGTGCGGCATGCGCCGTCAAAATAGAGGAATCCGTCAGAAAGGTGGACGGGGTCGAGGAGGCGACGGCCAACTACGGCAACAACACGATGACCGTCGAATATTCGGAGGGGACCGACCGCGCCCTGATCGTGAGGGCCGTGGAGAAGGCCGGCTACACGGTCATCGACGGCAACGCCGAAGCCATAGCCGAAGCGGACAGGAAAGAAGCATCATACAAGAAAAGAAACCTCATCCTGGCACTTGCATTCTCCATACCTCTGAGCACCTATGCCATGGGCCCTATGGTCGGACTCGACGTACCGTTCCATGACGACCCCGGGATCTATTCCGCGATACAGCTGGTACTATGTGCGGTCGTCATGTTCGCAGGGAGGAGGTTCTTCACCCGCGGCATATCCGGTCTCCTGAGGATGAGCCCGAATATGGATTCGCTCATCTGTCTGGGATCGGGGATAGGATTCCTTTACGGGACATATTGCACATTGTCGGTATTCGGCGGCGATACGGGGATGGCCGACCACCTTACATTCGATTCGGCGGCCATGATCATCGCCTTCGTATCGGTGGGAAAATATCTGGAGGCCATGGGCAAAGTCAGGACGAACGATGCCGTATCCGGACTCATGGACATGAGGCCCAGCGAGGCTTCCGTGATCCGCGGAGGAAAAGAGGTCCGCATACCGGCCGACGAACTGGTCGAAGGAGACATCGCCCTCGTGAGGCCGGGGGAAGGCATACCGGCCGACGGGACCGTGATGGAAGGATGTTCCAGCGTGGACGAGTCCATGCTCACGGGGGAGAGTGCCCCCGTATCCAAGAGACCGGGGGACGGCGTATACGGGGCCACGGTCAACGGGGAAAGCAGCCTCCGCATCAGGGCAGACCATGTGGGGAAGGATACGGTACTGTATCAGATCGTGGGGATGATCGAGGGGGCGCAAGGGACCAAGGCCCCCATCGCGAGGATCGCGGACAGGGCTGCGGCGGTATTCGTTCCGGCAGTCATCTGCATAGCCGTCGCATCCTGTCTACTCTGGCTCATAGCAGGCGGCAGAAGCGTATCCTTCTCCTTGACCGTCCTCATATCCGTCCTTGTGATATCGTGCCCGTGCGCACTCGGACTCGCGACACCCTTGGCCATAATCATGGGGACCGGGAAAGCGGCCAAGCACGGGATACTGTTCAAAAGTGCGGCCACATTGGAGGCCGCCGGCAGGGTGGACGCCGTCATATTGGACAAGACCGGGACGATAACCGAGGGCTGTCCGGAAGTGACCTCCATATATGTGCCAGATGGAAGCGATGACATAATACTCCCGTATGCGGCGGCGGCCGAACAGGATTCCGAACACCCCATAGCCAAGGCCATCAGGCACAGGGCCGAGGCCGACGGCATACATATCCCGGACCACACCGCCTTCGAATCGAGGACGGGTAACGGAGTCATATGCGACGTGGAAGGGACGAAGACCGTGGTCGGCAACGGCGCACTCATGGCCGAGATGGGTATCGACGTATCGGAGCTGGAAGCCAGATACTCATCCCTGTCCGCAGAGGCGAAGACCTGCGTATATGTGGCGTTGGACGGGAAGGCCCGTGGGATAATCTCGGTATCTGACCCTGTAAAAAAGACATCCGGATCCGCAGTCGCATCTATGATATCCTTGGGGGTCGCACCTATAATGGTCACAGGCGACAACGGGGACACCGCATTGGCCGTGGGCAGAACGGTCGGGATAGACGATATCCGCTACGGTGCGATGCCGAAGGACAAGATCGACATGGTCAAGGAACTCCAGATAAAACAGAAGACCGTGGCCATGGTGGGGGACGGAATAAACGATGCCCCTGCCCTGACCCAGGCCAATGTGGGCATGGCCGTCGGCTCCGGAACCGACATAGCCATAGGTGCGGCCGACGTGGTCCTGATGAACACGGACCTCCGCACGGTACCGACAGCCCTGGAGATAGGCAGGGCCACAGTGAGGAACATACGCCAGAACCTCTTCCTGGCATTCGTATACAACGCCATCTGTATCCCGATAGCGGCAGGCCTCCCCTACATTCTGGGGATGGGGGAATTCACCCACATGCCGATGCTCGCCGCAGCGGCCATGGCCTGCTCTTCGCTTTCCGTAACGGCCAACGCCCTGCGCCTGGGAAGATTCGAACCCGGATCCATAACGCATGAGTAAAAACGGATCCAGGCCCCGTGTCACTGCATGCCATATTCTGGATGTTCCAGACAGCATACATGTATCCCCAACCGGGCATCCGCGGCCCCATCATCATGTTGAGGGACCGCATCACTGGGTATCGGGGACCAGCTCCCTGACATGGAGCGTCCCGTTGTTTCTGGACCATTCCCTTTCGGAGGAGACGATCCTGAGTCTTTTGGAATATAAGGGGGAATAAAGCGCCATCGACTCGTACTCCCCTCCCTCGCCCATGATGCTGATATGATACTTCGCCCTCAGACGTTTGAGGTCCTTCACGGTCTCGGCATCTATCGGCCTTCCTAACCACGACTCGTCGAAACCCTCGGCATAGCACCCGACTATCACGGCCTCGATCCCGGCATCGAGCATCTGGTCCATAAGCATGTCCTGGTCCTTCCTCCACAGAGGGGCTATGAGCTTAAGACCCAGATCGCCGCAGACCATGTTCATCCTGTCCCACTGGTAGTCGGACCATATGGCACCGGTAACTATACCCTCGACATCCAGACCTTCGAGGGCCCTGCGCATGCCCTCCATATCGCTGCCCTCCTCCCCGGTACTATGACCCAGAACCAATTTTTTACCCATGGACTCGGCCATCGCCGGCACCGTGTTGAGGTTCGGGGTGTGGAAGATCCACGAAGCCCTGTCCTCCGGGACTATGTTGACCAGATAAGGGACATCGTGACCCTGTTGCTCCGCCAGATACAGGGAGAATGCGGAATCCTTCCCTCCGGAATACAGCGACGCCAAGCGCATACGGTGTCCAACCTGCGCTATCCTTAAATGATTTTTCGTCGATGGGCGCCGAAGAGGAGAGCGACCATGACAGAATGCGACCCCAAGGCGATGAAGAAGGCTGCGGCCGAGAAAGCGGTTGACGAGTATGTGAAAGACGGCATGACCGTAGGTCTCGGTACCGGAAGCACCGCATACTTCGCCATCATGAGGGTCGCAGAACTCGTCAAACAGGGTTACAGATTGAAATGCGTCGCCACGTCCCAGCAGACCGAGGACATCGCCGTGGAGAACGGCATCGAGGTCGTGGACATAAACGATGTTGACTACATCGACGTCACGATCGACGGGGCCGACGAGGTCGATCCAAAACTGAACCTCATCAAAGGACTCGGAGGAGCCCTCCTGAGGGAGAAGATCGTCGCCGCCGCGACCCAGATGGAGGTCATCGTCGTGGACGAGTCCAAGATCGTCGAGAGTCTGGGTGTCAAGACCTCACTTCCTGTCGAGGTGTGCAGATTCGGTCACGTCAGGACCGCATACGGACTCAAACTCCAGGGATGCGAGCCCGTACTTAGGATGAAGGGCGGCGAGCCTTTCGTCTCCGACGGAGGCAACTACATCTACGACTGCAAATTCCCGCAGATCGACAAGCCGTTCTTCCTTCAATCCGCCATAGATACGATCCCCGGGGTCGTCGAATGCGGACTGTTCCTCAATATGGCCGCCGCGGCCGTCGTTGCTCACAAAGACGGTACCGTGACAGAGATGAAATGCTGAAAAACGTCCCTTCGGGGGCGTTCTTTCATTATATTGTTAAATATAACCTCGGTATTGCTAGCCTCAATTACTTGACAATAGGCGGGTATTAAATAGAACCAGCATATTGGGAAAGTTTGCATTTCATAGGTGATAATAATGAAAATGCCCAGAACTATCAAAACCTATTGCCCCTACTGCGGCACTCACACCGAGCACGCAGTCGAGAGGGTAAAGAAGAAGAAGGCCAGCGAGCTCAAATGGGGACAGAGGAGATTCAGAGAGGTCACCTCCGGATACGGAGGATTCCCTAGGCCTAAGCCCGAGGGAAGGGAAAAGCCGACCAAGAGGGTCAACCTCAGATACAGGTGCGAGACCTGCAAGAAGGCACATCTGTCCGCATGCATCAGGGCGAAGAAGTTCGAACTCACAGAGTGATCCAGATGACCAACAACTTTGTTAAGGTAAAGTGCCCCGACTGCGGCGCAGAGCAGATTGTATTCAAGAAAGCTGCTACTAAAGTACTTTGCAACGTCTGCGGATCCGTTCTCGTCACCCCCAAGGGTGGAAACGGAGAGATCAGCGGCGAAGTGCTTGAGGTGGTTGGCTGATGTCCAGGACCAGGGGCTTTCCCGAGAACGGAGAACTCGTAGTCTGCACCGTCACCTCTGTAAAGAACTTCGGTGCATTCGTCACACTAGACGAGTACGACAACAAAGAGGGCTTCATTCACGTAAGGGATATAGCCACTGGTTGGGTCAAATACATCAGAGACTACATAAGAGAAGGACAGAAAACTGTCTGCAAAGTTCTGGGCGTGGACTCACAGAAAGGTCACATCGACCTTTCTCTGAAGTCCGTCAACGACCACCAGAAGAGAGAAAGAATCCAGCAGTGGAAGAACGAGAAGAAGGCCGAGAAACTTCTCGAAATCGTTTCCACGAGACTGTCGATCAGCGTCGATGACGCCTACGACGACTTCGGAAACCAGCTGCTTGAGGACTACGGAACCCTCTACGACGCCTTCGAGGGCGTGGTCGCTGAACCCGAGGAATTCACCAGCTATTATTCCGGCAACTGGATTGACGCATTCGTAGAGGTCGCGAAAGAGAACATCGCACCTCCGACCGTCCAGATCGAAGCTACCCTCGAGATGTCTTCCTCCGCACCCAACGGAGTGATACTTATCAGGAACGCACTCGAGGCCGGACTCGAAGCGGCAGAAGGCGCCGATGCGAAAATCACCAGCGTCGGATCACCCAGATACAGGGTCGTCGTCACCGCCTCCGAATACAAGACGGCGGAAGACATCCTCAAGAGGGTCGCTAAGGCCGCCATCGACAACCTCACCGCAGAGGGCGGGGTCGCCGTCCTCAAACGCGAGAGCAAGTGAGATGAGGTCACAGATCCGCAGATGCCCGCAATGCGGGCGCTATACACTTTCCGAAGTCTGCGGCAGATGCACCTCTCCCACCGTATGTCCGATACCTCCCAGATTTTCACCGGAGGATCGTTACGGCAAATACAGACGCGAAACCCTGAAACAGGAGTATGGCGAGAATGGAAAGTATCGTAAAGTATGATTCCAAACCCGTCCTTAAGGATTCAATCCTTATAGAGGCACTTCCCGGGATCGGCAACGTGGGAAAGATAGCAGGGGATTTCATCGCCGACTCCCTGGGAGCGGTCAAGTTTGCCAGCATCTTCTCAATGAACTTCCCTCCGCAGGTCAATCCCGACCAGGACTGCGTCGTCCACATGGTGTGTAACGAACTCTGGTATGCCAAGGCCCCTAACGGCCAGGACATAGTGTTCCTCAGAGGAAACTATCAGGGAAGCACGCCGGAAGGACAATTCATACTGGCACAGGACGTCATGGAGATCATGATGTCGTATGACGTATCGAAGGTCATAACCCTCGGCGGATACGGCACAGGACAGATGGTCGACGAACCGCACGTCTATGGAGCACTGTCCAGAAAAGAGCTCAGAGACGGATTGGAGGAACTCGGCGTCACGTTCAATCCCGGCGAACCCCAGGCCGGGATAATAGGTGCCGCAGGTCTCCTGATAGGAATGTCCCAGATCAATGGGATCGACGGTTTCTGCCTCATGGGCGAGACCTCCGGTTTCTTCGAAGACCACAAGAGTGCAATGGCCGTCGTAAAGGTCTTGACTAAGATTTTCGGCATAGAGGACGTCGACTTGAAGGAACTCCAGGACAAGTCTCAGAGGATCGACGAGCTTACCGAGCAGGTCAAAGCCGCCAATAATGAGAAACCGAAGCTCAACGAACTCGGTTACATCGGCTGAACCGGGATTAACTTTTTATATCGTTTCACTATCACTTGAATCAGTCCCCACCTAGCTCAGACTGGCTAGAGCGGCTGACTGTAGAGTGTTCTCGGAGAGATCCGATACAGCCGCTGATATCAGCAGGTCCCCTGTTCAAATCAGGGGGTGGGGACCACTTGTGATTCATCTGGTCGGAATACGCCATGGAGATACTCACCATCATCCTTCTCGCTATCGGATTGGCAATGGATGCCTTCGCAGTATCCATCTGCAAGGGACTGGCCATGGGCAAGGCCCAATGGAGGGGCATGATCGTCATAGGACTCTGGTTCGGAGCCTTCCAGGCGATAATGCCGATAATCGGGTATTTTCTTGGACGTTCCTGCTATGATCTGATAAAAGACTACGACCACTGGATCGCCGCCGCCCTCCTGTTCCTGATAGGTGCGAATATGATCCGCGAGGCCCTGTCCGGTGAAGAGGAGGATGTGAACGCCGACATAGGGTTCAAGGTCATGCTTATACTGGCTATTGCGACCAGCATAGACGCCCTTGCCATCGGCATATCCATCGCCATGGACAGCGACGGAAGCATCTTCGCCTCCGCACTGGTGATCGGCGTGATAACGATGGTCATATCGATGGTCGGCGTCAAGATAGGGAGTGTCTTCGGAGACAGGTTCGGTACGAAGGCCGAGATACTGGGAGGGGTCATCCTCATCCTGATTGGCGTAAAGGTCATCCTGGAGCATACCGGGTACCTGTAAACCGGGATCACCTGCGCATCTTGGACAGGTTTCTGATAAGTTTGGAGAAACGAAGTTTCGTCATACCGCTTATCCCGTCATACAGATCCGAGATGCATTGAGAGAAACATGCGAGCCTGTCGAAGGATCCGCTGTCTATACCGAACCTTTCGCGCTCGTCCGGGGTGAAAAGGTCCCCTACGGACCTCATGACGTTGTCCTCGGTGATCTCGGTGAAGTTCACGACGGTGATACCCCCTATCCCCTTGGAATAGACGAAGAATTTGTCACCCTGCTCATCGGTGTTCACCAGGACGATGGCCTTGCGCTCGATCCTCCTGAGTTCCATGAGGATGTCGCTCATCTCGGCATTCGTTCCGCCCAGACCATTTATGGGCAGGAAGTCCACGTTGGTCGGGAATCCGCGGACGTTCAGCTCCGACGAGAATGCGTTGAGGACGAAGTACTCGGTGAATCCGCTGACGAACACGGTCATCCTGTCCTCGGAACGCATATAGTTACGGTTGACGGTGAGACCCTCCAATATCGGTTTCAAAATATCGTGGTCGTCCTTCTCGGTACGGTCGAAACGGTTGTTTATGACCGCCCCGCCGTTGTTCCGGGGACTCACGATCCTGACCTCGTCGAGATGACGTATGTCGACGGCCATGGGATTCTGCGTGGCGATGACGAACGTCACGCCCATCTTCTTCCCGAACTTGCGTATGGTCTCGGTAAGCTCCCCCACGGTACTGTAGTTGAGCATGTTGCCGAACTCGTCGATGAGGATGATGTCCCCCGGGAAAAGGACCCTCTTGCCGAAGAGGACGATGAAAAAGTCGAACAGCCATCTGAACCCTTCCGACTGGTGGTCGATGTCGAGCAGGATGTCTCCGCGTCTGAGTTCCACCGAAACGGAGCTGCTGTCGAGGATGACTCTGAAGTCATACCTGCCATTCCCGTTCATCAACTCGCTGAAATTGTTGGCGATGTCCGCCAACATGATGTTGATGTTGTTCTCCAGCTCCTTTCTGGACTTCCTGCCTTCCTTGTAGGCATCCGCCAGCATCTCTTTGGTACATCCGGTGGAACGCAGGATGCTTATGATGAAGTCGGTGAGATTATAGGGGTCGCAGACAAGGTCGTCGCGTTTGGCCTTGTGAGGGATGTGCCGGAAGACGCGCTGGCTTATGGCATATCCGTAACGGTTCTCGAAACCTTTCGTCAACGAAGTGGATTCATTGCCGAATATGCCCGACATGGTCTCCTCGGGATATCTCTCCATGAACGACAGCAGGTTACTCCAAGACCGACCGTATCTGCTTCCAAGCTCCGGCTGTTCCGCAAGGACCCTGTAACACATGTCCGTGTAGAATATCTGGTCGTGACGCGCTCCGGTGTCACAGACCGCATTGTACATGTTGGGGTCGAATATCGCGAGGAAGGACATGCCGTCAACGATGTACTGCCGATACTGCTCGTAGGACAGGGTGCTGGAGCTCACCCTTATGTCGTTGCCGTCGGAATCCTTCAGGGGATCCACTATGCTTGAGACGTACATCCCCGAGTGGTCCGACGGATCGGTCCTCTCCATGATGGAGAGGGTTTCCAGGAATATCTCGTAACTCTTCTCGCTGCAAAGGGCCTTGAGGACATCGTCGAGGGTCAGAGGAGGAGCCATACATGCATAACGCCCTCCGGCTATGGTCATGTTCAGAACAGGTTCCCTGACATCGCTGACGAAGTCTGTATAGTCATCCGGACCGATCTGATCCTTGTACCAGGCCTCCAATGCGGCAAGTACACTGGATTTACCGCAATTGTTGGCCCCGATAAGCGTCACCAGACCACCTATGCTGTTCCTGTCGAGACCTCTGTTTATGATCAGACGGGTACGGTGCTGCCTTCCATCTATAAGAGGACCCAGATTCCTGAAGTTCGATATGGTAAGAGCGCGGGTCTCATCATAGCGTTCTTCTTCAGGTTCCATAAACATACCTCGGCGGGATAGGGCCCGTAGACCCCTCAGTTGCAGTTGTTCTGACCGTCGACGTAGAAGGTCATGATTATGTTCTTCCCATCCTCGGTGAGGTCGTACTTCGCCTTGGAGGAGGGTTTGTCTATCCATTTGTACTTCTGCCAGGCCTGTATGTAGTGGCGCTGGTAGTACATGATCTCCTTCTGTTTGAAATCCGTCTTCTTCTCGTGGATGTTGGGTTCGTATTCCCATAGGCCGGCGTTCTTCAAGGCGGAGATTATGGACACCGCCGTCACGGAATGCTTGGCCTCGCGGATCTGCGAATACAGCCTCAGACTCCTGACGAGGTTCTCGTCGGGTTTGTCGATGTCGAATGCGGGTATCGGACGAGGATCGAAGATCTCCGAGGTCAGTCCCACCGGCCTGCCGTTCTCGTAGTAGAGCTCGCGAAGCCTGTCCTTGGGCACGGTGTATGCTTTCGTACCTACGGTGAATGCGGTAGTACCCGTCATCAGGGCACTGACGATGGCGGCGGCGCTGAACTCCGACGGTCCGGCGGACGAGTTTATAAGTATCTCGGGGTCACCGTATGCCGTCTTGACCTCCTCTATACTCGTCAGAAGGCACCTCAGCATCTTCTGGAAGTTGTATATGGGGTCGGATGCGTGCTCCACGATACGGATGGTCGGCATGGATGCCCTGAGCCGGGATACCACCTCGTCATAGAACTCGCTGTAGACGTTGTCGCTCTGCGAAGGGTCGCGGACGTAGTGGAACAGATGGATCTCGTCCACATTGTAACGGACTGCAGGTTCCACCACCATGACGGTCTCGAACGATACGCAAGCATACATTATGCGGATGCTGTTCTGGACGGGTTTGCTCCACATTGGACTCACTAACAAGTTCATGTAAACTTGCTGGCGTTATATATCTTTGTACTCGTTGTATTTCTCGTTCCTGCCGCGGACCCTGTCCGTGGGATACTTCCTCGCATTCTCCTCCATCTTGGAACAGAGGGCCTCCGACAGGTCTATGTCGTTCATCTGTGCGAATCTGAGGACGAAATAGAGGACGTCGGAGAGTTCGTCGCGGATGTCTTTCCCCCTCACAGGATCTGCTATGGCACCCTTGCATTGGGCGGCATCCTTGAAACGGAAGATCTCCAGGAGTTCGGCGGACTCCGTGACCATTCCGATGGCCAGTTCCTTCGGGTCGTGGAACTGGTCCCACTCGCGTTCCTCGCAGAAGGCACGAACCTTCGATTTAAGGTCGGAGACCGTCGTATCGTCGTCTGTCATACCGGATAATCCGAAGGTACGGATAATATGATTTCCTCGTTCCGGAAACAGATGTGCGCGACAGGGTTTTTATCGTCATGAAGAAGATATGCAATACGTATGAAACGGGATATCGTAAAGATCGACGGCGAGAGGTGTACGGGGTGCGGAGAGTGTGTGAAGGCATGCTCCGAAGGGGCAATAACGATGGTCGGCGGGAAGGCGGTCCTTGCGGATGAGGCCTGCTGCGACGGACTGGGAGCGTGTCTTCCTGCCTGCCCGGCAGGGGCCATATCCATAGAGGAGAGGGATGTCGGGACGGTCCCGGCACATACGGTCCCGGAAGGGATGGTTCCCATGACGTCATGTCCCGGCTCCGGCCCCCGGCGCATAGTGCGGGACGGGGGGCAGCCCGAAGGCAGTCTGTCCCACTGGCCCGTGCAACTCAGACTCGTCCCGGAGAACGCCCCCTATCTGAAGGGCTGCGACCTGCTGGTGGCCGCCGACTGTTCCGCGTTCGCATGCGGTGACTTCCACAGGAGATTCATAGAGGGGCACGTGACCGTGATAGGGTGTCCCAAACTCGATCCCCGGGAGAGCTGGGAGAAACTGTCACGCATCGTCGCGGCCAACGACATCAGGAGCATAACGGCGGTACGTATGGATGTCCCGTGCTGCTCGGGGATAGCGGATGCGGCGCTGTCCGCCGCCCGTTTATGCGGAAAGGACATCGAAGTGAAGATATCCACCGTGCGTCCGGACGGAAAGGTGATGGAATGAAGGGAGAGACGATATTCGACAGGATGAGAAAGGGGATGCCGATCGGAAGACTCGATCCAGAGATCGACAGGTTCGACGAGGCGATAGCGGAGGGTGACGAACTCCGTATGGAGTATAACACATCGCACCTGAACCGTGACCAGAGGAAGGAACTCCTGGAGAAAATCCTCCATGCCAAGGTCAAGGGGGATACGAAGGTCATACCGCCGTTCCATTTCGATTTCGGATTCAACATCCATCTCGGGGAGAACGACATAGTGAATTACGACGTCGTGATGCTGGATGACGCCGAGATATTCATCGGGGACAACGTCCTCATAGGTCCCGGGGCGAAATTTGTGACCGCATCCCATCCGAAGGACATCGAAATGCGTGAGATGAATCCGTTCATGACCTATGCGGAGCCCATAAAGATCGGCAACAACGTGTGGATCGGGGCGGGGGCGATAATCCTTCCCGGGATCACCGTCGGAGATGATGCGATAGTGGGTGCGGGAGCCGTGGTGACTCACGATGTGGAACCCAGGACCATCGTGGTAGGCAATCCCGCCAAGATCCTGCGCCGTTTGTAACCGTTGCATAGACACTGTGGGGCCGTAAGGCCCCGAAAAACCCCATTCGTCATAGAGGATATCCTGCTGGATAGGGACTCCACAATACATCCAACTCGGAAACCCCGAGAACCCGGTTTTCAGTGAACGGGATGTTCTTGTCATTTTGGCACCATGTATATAAAATCCCGATGTAACGGAAACAAACCGGCTGTCAAGATATCATACACATATTGCTTACATAAGGGGTTTCCGTCCAAAAAATATACATTTTCATCGGTATCGAATGTGCCAGCATTCCCAAAATTATCCAGATAGTGTCAAAAATGAAAAAATATTTCCCATCCATAAAACAGTATAAAATGTAAAAACAACTTATATTGTTCATGTCCGACCTGACAAAGCAAGCATTGATTGCATCTTTCAAGAAATTGTTAGAGACCGAACCGTTCGACAAGATAACGATCTCCGATATCACAAACGATTGCGGCCTCTCGAGACAGACGTTCTACTACCACTTCCGGGACATCTTCGACATGATAAGATGGATCTACAACTCGGAGTCGCTGAACGAGATCGGCGGCAGAGGAGGATACGGGACGTGGCAGGACAAGATCAGAGAGCTGTTCGATTATACCTTGAACAACAAATCCCTGATCCTGGGAACGTTCAATTCCAAGTGCAGGAACGACCTAGTCGGATACTACATGGATGTCAGCATCAGGAAGATCTCCGACATCGTGGAGATGAAGTCTGACGGGGACATCGCCGAGAAGGATAAGAAGTTCATAGCCAGCGTCTACGCCTATGCGTTCGTCGGCATAATGGTGGACTGGATATCCGACGAGATGAAGGAGTCCTCGGAAGAGATGGTGGACCGCGTCTACAAGATCGTCATGTCCAACTTCGACAGGACCCTTGCTGCATTCCGTCAGCCGCGCCTGTACTGAAACAGCAGAATTAAACCAACCACATGCGGGTCCCGCATCGGACTGGAGACCCGCATACCTTTTAATCAAAAAGACATGCCTGTGGGTTAATGGACTACGCCCTCAAAGACCACACTTGGGATTTCCTGTACCTGATATTCATGGTGATCGACCTGTACATAGTGGTCAATCTCCTTGTAAGGAAACGTTCGGACTTCCGCAAGCAGCTGGGCTGGCTCATCGTCATGATGTTCAATCCCATCGTAGGGTTCGGAGCGTACATAATGGTCGGAAAGCCCATGTTCATCAGAAGCTTCGCCCGCCACAAGAACGAGGGTATGGAGATCATCGAGCGGAAGATCTCGGAGAGCCCGGTCTGCAGGAAGAGCCTGTCCGTGGCCCGCGTCCTGAGCGCATCCGGTGCCCTGGCATATTCAGAGGACAGTTCCGTCTCGTACATAGGGAGGGGCTCTCAGTATTTCGACGAGCTCTACACGGACCTCCGGAAGGCACAGACGTCCATATGCATCGAATGCTACATCATACGTCGCGACGAGACCTCCAGGGAGTTCATGGACATCCTGAGCGAGAGGGCGAGGGCCGGTGTAGACGTGCGTGTCATATTCGACGACTACGGATACGACGGCAAAGATATGCGCTACATAAAGGGGATGAAGAACGCCGGGTGCAGGTGCGTGTTCTTCCACAATATGAACAGACTCCTGTTCAGCCCCCTGAAGAACTGCAGGAACCACAGGAAGACCGTGGTCATAGACGGCCGCATAGCGTATCAGGGCGGATTCAACATCGGCGACGAATACATGGGCGAGGGCCCCCTGGGGGAATGGAGGGACGCCGCCGTCAGGATCGTCGGACCCCAGGCCCAACAGCTGGGAAGGATGTTCGCAGAGGACTGGGAGTACACCACCAAGGAGGACATATCCGGCCTTCCCGCCCTGTTCCCGCATGTGGAACCTGCGGGCGACACCCCTATGCAGGTGGTGCCCGGGGACCCGGTGGTTCAGGACCTCAACCCGCTCATGTGCCAGTTCCTCGCCATGATAGAGTGCTCCGGGGACTCGCTGTACATAGAGACCCCGTACTTCGTACCGCCGAGACCTATATTCGAGGCATTGGCCATGAGGGCCAGGTCCGAAACGGACGTGAGGATAATCATCCCCGACGAGGCCGACCACCCCTGCGTATACTGGAGCAACCGCTATTATGCCAGCATCATGATGGAGGCGGGGGCCAAGGTCTACGAATACCACGGAGGCTTCATCCACACGAAGATGATAATCGGAGACGGCCAGTACTGCTCCGTCGGATCGGCCAATTTCGACGAGAGGAGCATACACATAAACCTCGAATGCAATGTCCTAATGTATTCCGAGAAGATGGGCGAAAAGCTTACAGAGGAGTTCATGAGGGATCTGGGGAACAGTACCGAATACACCATGGAGATGTACGACTCCAGGACCCGGTCTCAGCGCTTCAAGACGTTCCTGTCCCTCATCACCTACGACCAGCTGTAAAGACCCAGAATGTAGAAAGAGGCGATCTGGAAATGGACATCCTCCCTATAATCATAGTCCTCAACGCAATATTCATCCTTGCCGCGATGTACGCCGAGCGCGCCAACCCGCAGATGCTGGTCTTATGGATGGTGCTCATGGGCACCCTCCCCCTTATAGGATTCATCCTGTACCTGATGTTCGGACAGACGTTCTATTCCCGCTATGCGTTCAAAAGGAAGAGGGATGACGATGCGAAATCCATGATCGACCCGGACAAGGTCAGGAAATTCGGCCTGGATCCTCGCAGCGACGGCGTGTCCCAGGCATTGGAGAGATCAGGGGCGTCGCAATGTCTCGGAGGAAACGACGTCCGCTATGTGAGCGAGAGCGAGGACTTCTTCGACAGTCTCTTCGAAGCGATGGAGAAGGCCGAGCACCACCTGTTCCTGGAGTACTACATACTCAGGAAGGATGCGACCGGGAGAAGGATCCTGGAGATCCTTATAGAGAAGGCGAAAGCGGGCGTCATGGTGAGGCTCCTGGTGGACGAGGTCGGAACTCGCAACCTGCCCAAGGACCTGAAGAAGGAACTCAAAAAGGCCGGCGGGAAGGTCTACACGTTCCATAAGATCTCGACCCTCCTCCTGAGTGCCAAGAAGAACAACAGGAACCACAGGAAGATCGCGGTCATCGACGGTAAGAAGGCCTTCGTCAGCGGATACAACATCGGCGACGAATACCTGGGAAAGGGGAAATTCGGCCACTGGCGTGACGCCGCCGTGATCATAGAAGGACCCATAGTCGACTGCTACACCCGCGTGTTCCTTCAGGACTGGAGATATGCCAGCTTCGAAGATCTGGTCAACGACCGCGACCTCTATTGCGCCGAGGAGTCGGGGAAGGACATCCCCGTCCAAGAGACCCACGGGGGCCCGGATATGCCGGGAACCAACTCCATACACATGCAGTATGTCAGCATCGCCACCGCATCCCGTGAACAGATATGGCTGACCACCCCCTATCTGGGACCTTCGGATGCCGTCCTCTACCAGCTCCGCCTCAAGGCGCTGGCCGGTGCGGACGTCCGCGTCATCATCCCCGACATAGGCGACCATGTCTTCGTCTACTGGGGCAACAGATACTGTGCCAGCAGACTCATGGATGCAGGCGTCAAGGTATACGAGTACCATGACGGATTCATCCACGCCAAGACCATGGTCGGGGACGGATACTACTGCGCCGTAGGTTCGGCCAACCTCGATCCGAGAAGTATGAACCTCAACTTCGAATGCAATGCGATGGTATATTCCGAAGAAGTTGGAAAACAGATGACCCAGGCGTTCGAAAAGGACCTCGAGAGATGTACCGAGTACACCATGGAGATGTATCGGAACAGGACCGGCATACAGAGGATCAAGACGTTCCTGTCGAGATTCGCCGCGGAGCTTCTCTGAGCAACGTATTAATCAGCAGAAGGAGATTTGATACCCATGACCAGCAGGGCAGACATCGAGAAGATCAAGAAGAAGAGATACGAGGCACTGGCACCCATACTCATAGAGAATCTGGAAAGCAGACAGTATGAGGCGTATTACGTCGATAACGGCGAAGAGGCCGTGAAGAAGGCCCTGTCCCTCATGCCGGCCAAATCCTCGGTTTCATGGGGAGGGTCCGCAACCATCGAGGAGATAGGCCTGTTGGACAAGGTGAAATCCGGACCGTACAAGGTACTCGACCGCTCCGAGGCCTCCACCCCCGAGGAAAAGGAGGACATGCTGAGACGCGCACTTTCCGTAGACTTCTATCTGACCAGTTTCAACGGCGTGAGCATGGATGGCATAGTCTTCAACATCGACGGCACCGGAAACCGCGTCGCCGCCATCACGTTCGGACCGAGGAACGTCATAGCGGTCGTCGGCATGAACAAGGTATGCAAGGATCAGGAACAGGCACTGGCAAGGGCGGAGGACATCGCCGCACAGATGAATGCGGCCCGTTTCGGCATGGAAGACACCCTCTTCACCGACGGAGATGTGACCGACGACTGCAAAGCACCGAAGTCCATATGCAACTTCATCGAACAGATAGTGTTCTGCGGGAAACCGAAGAGGATCAAGGTCATCCTCGTCGGCGAGGACCTTGGTTTCTGATCCTGTCCTTGATCTTGGAACCGATCTTCGATCCGGAACGCCGGATGGAGCGCATCCCCGACCTGGTCTGTACATAGAAGGCCGAGGGGGCGTGCTCCATGAAACGGACGAAGGATTCCGACCCCATCTTAGCCTTCTTGATCACCGATTTCTCCTGTCCGATGACCAGGCTGTAACCGCCCTTTATCCCGTCCAGGAACTCCTCGCGGTTCGATGCCTGTACCGCGGTTATGACGTTGCCCACCTCTTCCAGCATATGGCCGTCGGTCCCTCCAGTATAGCTAAGACCGTACTGCTCTGCGGCGGCCAAGGCCCTCAGGTTGCTGGAATGGGTCATCCCGCTGCATATGACCTCGTATGCGTCGAGCATCTTCACGATATCCTCGCTGAGATAACCCTTCTCTATGCATATCTCCACCCCCTTGTTGGTACCGAAATAACCTAGCGGGTGTGCGGCGGAAACGACACAGTGGATATCCTCCTGTTCGATGGTGTAGAGGAGTTTCTCGGTGGACATGTCCTTCAATGCCAACCATGGGCATCTCTGCAGGTTGGGACGTATGTATTTGCGCCAGAACGCCGACATGTCCCTGGTCTCGTAGAAATACATGAGGATGTGCGGACCGTCGGAGGTGCTCACCTCGATGCCGGGGATCACGAACACGTCCTTCTTGTCGGCCACCTTGACCGCCGATGCTATGAGGTTGTGATCGGTTATCGCGACACCCGTCCCGCGCATCCGTGCTAAAGCTACCGCGTCCATCACGTCGGTGAAAGAATCGGAGCAGTTGGTATGGAAGTGCATGTCTGCGAACATGTACCCCATCTCCGATAGGGAACTGTAGTCGGGAGGCCCGAAGAGGACCCTGTTGCTCTGCATATTCACCTTAGGCATAGCGTCTTCCAGATGTCTTCGGACTCGTCCGCCACGGCGGCCACGTCCATGGTCGTACAGACCCTGTCGCGGACCACGATGTCCCCCTGGCACATCACGGTCTTGACATTGGCCTGGGATAGGGAATATGCGAGGTTGGCGACTATGTTCTCGGGAAGGAGAGGTCTCAGGTTGGCCATCTTACCGTCCAGGACCACGACGTCCGCATACTTCCCCGCCTCCAGGGATCCGAGGGAATCCTGCATACCGATCGCCTTGGCCCCGTTCACGGTGACTATGTCCAGAAGGTCCTGGGCAGGCGTGACGGTCGGATCCCATCTGCTGGATTTCTGAAGAAGACCCAGCATCTTCATCTCCGAGATCATGTCGAGACTGTTGTTGGTCGTGTTGCCGTCGGTACCCAATGATACGTTGACACCATACTTCTCGAACTCCGGGACGGGTGCGACCCCTCCTGTGGCCAGCTTCATATTGGACACGGGACAGGACGAGATGGACATCCCCGCCTCCCCCATCAGACGGACCTCGTTCATCGTGAGCCATGCGGAATGTGCAGCGACCACCCTGGGCCCGAGGACCCCTATGTGGGAGAGCCACTCGGCCGGCCTCATGCCGGTCGCCTTCTTGTGGTCGTTGACCTCTCCGCGGGTCTCCGACAGATGCATGTTTATGGGGGCGCCCACCTCGTCGGAGAACGCCTTCGCCTCCGTACATGTCTCCTCGTTGCACACATAGACTCCCTGAAGGCCCACTCCGGGAACGATCTTCCTCTCGTTTTTGAACTTCTGATAGAAATGCCTACAGTTGTCCACAGGGTTGCCCTTCTGGGTCGTCTTGTCCTCATCCAGGCAGCACCAGCAGCAGACACCCCTTATCCCCGCCTCCTGGGTCGCCTTGGCGATGACATCCTCGGAATAGTAGAGGTCCATGAACGTCGTCGTTCCGGACATCATCATCTCGGCACAGCCGAGCTTCGTACCGACCTCCAGATCCCTGTCCGTACGGTCGGCGTCTATCTTGAAAACCTTGTTCAGGAAATCCGGGAACAGGAGGTCGTCCACCACCCCCTTCATGACGGACATCGCAACATGCGTGTGGGTGTTTATGAGTCCGGGGATCAAAACGTCCCCCGCACAGTCGATCTCCTCGTCGGCGGTACCGTTGTACTTGGGACCGACGGAGACGATCCTCTCCCCGTCCACCACGAGATCCCCTTTCAGAACTTCCCTCTTCGCATTCTGCGTGACGATCCACGCATCCCTGAAGACCGTTATCATAATATTACGAAAGCAAGGGTATCGTAAGAAAGTTTGGATGATGCGACCCGTGGATTGTACGTATGAAACGTACATCGATATGCCGTCGGTGCGTCATTTGGAAATAGTCCGACGTGATAGTACGGTGCGACCGATATGACCTTCCGTATAACGTTCCTCGGTACCGGGGGCGGCAGACATACATCGATGTTCCAAACGCGCTGCACCGGCGGCATGCTCATCGAACACGGGGACCCCGTCATGCGCATGCATGTGGACCCGGGACCCGGGGCACTGACCCAGATGCGCAGGATACGCTACGATGTGGGCTCCACGGACTCCGTGGTGATATCACACGCCCACCCAGACCACTATTCCGACGGACCGTGCGTTATCGAGGGGATGACCCGCGGCGGCTGGGTGAAGAGAGGACACCTCTACGGAAGCCCCACCGTCATAGAGGGGGAGGGGGGATTGGGCCCGTGTCTCTCCCCATACCATCTGGGTCTTCCCATATCGAGCACCGCTTTCCGTCCCGGGGACGTGCTCGATATAGACGGACAGAGGGTGGAGATATGCCGTGCCAGACACAGCGACCCGACGAACGTCGGGTTCCGTTTCGACACCCCCTTCGGAGTGGTCTCCTATGTGAGCGACACTGACTACGACGAGGATATCGGAAGGCAGTACATCGGCAGCAGGGTGCTCATACTACCGGTGACCACCCCCCACAACAACCGCATCAACTACCACATGTGCACGGACACCGCGATAGAGATGGTGGACCTGGTCAAGCCGGAACTCTGCATATTCACCCATCTGGGTATCGTGATGATAGAAGAAGGCCCTGACGCCCAGGCCGAAATGTGCCAGGATGCCACAGGCGTACGCACGGTGGCCGGAAAGGACCTCATGGTCCTCGACGTGGGAGAGGATCTGGAACTGTCGCAGGCCAGGACCTACGACGGCGAATGGATCCCAGAATGGGCACCCAAACTCCCGGAAAAATACAGGGACGGCGGACAAAAGGGAAATTTTTAAAGTACCGATTATAATGGCGGGCCTATGACTATCGAGGACGATGTACTCGCAAGAATAAGACCCACCGAGGAGGAGAGGCGCCACATAAAGCACGCCGCCGACGAACTCCGCGGAAAGGTCCAGGAGTACATCGACAGGGAAGGGATAGATGCGGAGATCCGTTTCGTGGGATCATACTCCAAAGACACCTACCTTTCCGACCCCGATATAGACCTTTTCGTCCTATTCCCCACCTCGATTCCCCGTGCCGAACTGGAGAGGGTGGGACTGAAGATGGGTGACGACATCCTCCACGGGATCCGCATGTTCTCAGAACACCCGTACACCCGCGGGAGATATGACGGGGTGGATGTCGACCTGGTGCCCAGCTATCACATAGAAAGCACCGATAAACTCCAGACGGCCGTAGACAGGACACCGTTCCATACCAGGTATGTGCTGGAGAACATGAGCGTCGACCAGAGGGACCAGGTGAGGCTCCTGAAGAAGTTCATGAAAGGGATCGGGACATACGGGGCGGAACCCAACACCCGCGGATTCTCCGGATACCTGTGCGAACTCCTGATCATAAAATACGGCTCCTTCAGAGGAGTTCTGGAGGCCGCGGCATCGGAATGGAGGGAAGGTACCGCCATCGAGATCAAGGAAAGAGGACCCCCCATGATAGGTCCCCTCATCGTATATGACCCGGTGGACAAGAAGCGCAATGTCGCATCGGCCGTCCACCTGGATACGCTGGCACTGTTCATAGCCGCGGCCAAGGACTACCTCGTGGAACCGTCGGTCAACTTCTTCTTCCCTAGGAAAAGGACCCCGCTGACGGTCGAGGAGCTCGAGGAGAAGGCGTCCATACACGGGTCGAGGATACTGACCGTCACATTCAACAGACCCGATGCCGTAGAGGACAACCTCTACTCCCAACTGTGGAAGACCCAGTATGCCCTGATAAAGAAGTTGGACGATTTCGACTTCAACGTCCTGAGGGCCGTACACAGCATGGATGAGAAACACATGGTCATAGCCTTCGAGTTGGACCGCGACGTCCTGTCCAAGACCTGCAAGCACGTCGGTCCCCCGGTATTCGTAAGGGCGGCCGAATCATTCCTCAGGAAATGGAAGAACAACGAATACGGGGCACCGTTCATAGAAGACGGCGCATGGTGCGTGATCGTCGAGAGGATGTATTTCTCCGCAGTGGAAATGCTCGAGGAAGAGGCCTCCCTCGCAGGCATAGGGAGGGAGATCGACCCCGAATCCATGAAGATCCGCGGCCATGAGGCATCCATAACAAACATAGACCCCTTGCTTCTGACGGAACTGATGGATCCCGTACTCAGCTGGAAAATCGTCTGAAAAGCGCCTGCATCGATTCGATGTATACAGAACGAGACGGATAAATCCGTGGATGGAGCCGGACCATTTCGGACCGGCCCCCCGGATATTGTATGGTTTATGGCTTCAAGGAACCAGGAAAGGCTGGTTGATGAAGACGATACATATTCCGAGAGCCATAACAAGGAAGACGAAGTAGTCACCCATCATGGTCTTGGACTCGAGAAGGTCCGCCCTGATGCCCAGTTTCATGTACAGCTTCTTCATGGTGAAGACGGCGGCGAACACCATGATGGTGTCCAGAACCCAATTGATGGGGTCGCCGAGGACGTTGCAGATGACGGCGGCAAGGAACCCTACGATCACCGCATAGACGATAGTGATGAAGAGGACCTTCGTTCCATAGATGTCCTTGAGGATAAACTCCTTCTCATCGAAATTGGAAGGTGTGAACTCATATTCCTCTTCGGGCTTCTCTTTGATAAGACGCCTCTTCTTTGCCATAGTACTTCCCGATTCTATACTTCCCTTATAAACTTATAGGGAGGGGAAATGCGGGTATTCTCGCAATCGGTTGGAATTAATATAACTTTTATAAAGTTATTCATTTCGGAATATACTGTCCTCTCGGACCCTCAGATACGGTCGGGGAGCAGCGATCAAGATAACGTGCAGATTGTAATCGATTCCAAAACAAGGTTGCAAAACCTACCCGGGTTTATAAATAATAACATTAACAAATTATAAGTTATTCATATGTGCCTACAATGAGCCAGAATAGTCGCATCCGTCAGATTCGGTCACCCCCTAGTTTCGCTTAAATATACAATCCGCGTGGAGAAAGATGAGAGTGAAAGAAATGGCTGAGAAGACCCTTGAAGACATACCGGGCGTAGGATCCGCGATCGCAGACAAACTCCGCGAAGCAGGGTACACCGAGATAATGGCCATCGCGGTGGCCGCACCCAAGGACCTCGCCGAGACCTGCGAGATCGGAGAGAAGAAAGCGATGGACATCATCGAAGGCGCGAAACTCGTGGCGGACATCGGCGGCTTCGAGACCGGTGACGTGATCCAGCAGAGGCGTGCGGCCGTATCCAAGCTGACCACCGGATCCAAGGCGTTCGACGAACTCCTCGGCGGCGGTCTGGAAAGCCAATCCATAACGGAGTTCTTCGGGGAGTTCGGAAGCTGCAAGACCCAGGTCTGTTTCCAGCTGGCGGTCAACGCCACACTCCCGGAGGAGAAGGGAGGACTGGACTCCGACGTGATCATCATCGATACGGAGAACACGTTCAGGCCCGAGAGGATCACGCAGATGTGCAACTACCTCGGAGTGGACCCCGACGAGACCCTCAAGAGGATCCACATAGCCAGAGCATTCAACTCCCAGCACCAGGTCCTGCTCGTAGACAAGGCCCTGGAACTGGCCAAGGACATAAAGGTCAGGCTCATGATAGTCGACTCCCTGACATCCCACTTCAGATCAGAATATCTGGGAAGGGGGGCTCTCGCGGAGAGACAGCAGATCCTCAACCGCCACATGCACGACCTCCTGAACTTCGCCACGGTCAACAATGCCGTCATCGCAGTCACCAACCAGGTAGCATCCAAGCCGGATGCGTTCTTCGGAGACCCTACCAGGCCTATAGGAGGACATGTGGTGGGCCACACTGCCACATTCCGCATATACCTCAGGAAGGGAAAGGCCGGAAAGAGGATAGCCAGACTTATCGACTCTCCCAACATGCCCGAGGGAGAGGCTGTGTTCATGGTGACCGAAAACGGTATTACGGACTGACGACTGGTCCATCCGTGTATCAATCATACCTCTTCGAACTGCTAGGCGAACTGGACGACATGCCCCGCGACGAGGCCGTCGCCACAGTATATACCGAGACGGACGGGGACTGCCGCATAATACGCGATGGTCCCGGGTACGTAGTAATCAGTTTCGAAGAGGAAAAACTGGATCCCATATGCTCACGTCTGGCACTTACTCACAGCGTAGGAAGGTATCTGGGATCCTTCGATCCGGAAGACCTGTCTCCCATAGAGGGGGCTGGGCTTCCGGCAGGAACGTTCGCCCTGAGACATAAGCGGTTCAAGGGGTGGATGGCCGATGTGGACTCCCAGAATCTGATCCGTAAGGTCGGTGCCGTATTTTCCAAGAACAACGATGTGGACCTCAGACATCCTGACACCGTGGTAAATCTCCTTATGACCGACCAGGTACACGCATTCATCGAAGAAAGGGTGTTCGATGCCGACCTGTTGAGGGAGAGGAAAGTAAGCGAGAGACCGTTCTTCTCTCCCATCTCCCTGCATCCGAAATATGCACGTGCCTTGATCAACCTGACCGGGGTCAAAAGAGGAGGGACCGTCCTCGACCCGTTTTGCGGCACAGGCGGAATCGTGATCGAGGCGGCCAACATGGGCATGAAAGCCATAGCCTCGGATTTCGACCCGGAGATGGTCGCAGGCACCCGCGAGAACATGGATTACTATGGTCTGGCACTTCATGATTTCGAAGTCATTGACATCGGAGACATACCCGAGAGATTCCACAATATAGACGCCATCGCCTGCGATCCCCCGTACGGAAGGTCCACTAAGACGGGTGGCGAGAAGATAGACCACATATACGCAAGGGCGTTGGAAGCGTTCCCGAAAGTACTGTCGGAGAAAGGCAAGGCGGGCGTCGTCATGCCCCATGTGTTCGAGAATCCGTATATGAATCTGAGGAAAGTGTACGTCCAGTATGTACACGGGACCCTTTCGCGCTATTACCACATATTCACCCGCCAATAATATTATAATAATATGCGCGATAGGAAAAGACCGTGAACAAATATCTCCGCCTCTTCAGATTCGGCAACTGTCTGATGGGGGCAATCGGCGTACTCATTGCCTGTTTCATAGCCGCAGGATTCGATCTCGGCGACCACGCCATAAAAGTGATAATCGGGTGTGTGCTCGTCATATGCTTCGAAGCGGGAGGAAACGCACTGAACGACTATGTCGATTACGAGATCGATATGACGGCCCATCCGGATCGTCCGATACCGTGCGGGGAGATATCCCGTAAAACCGCACAGATATGCGGGATCGCAGGCCTTGCCGTCGCAGTCATACTTTCATTTTTGATTTCTTTCGAGACCGTCCCCTTAGTCATCCTTTGCGCCATATTGATGTTCGCATACGAGACCGTCCTCAAACAGAGGGGATTCGTAGGAAACCTCACCATCGCAGTCCTGACCGGACTGATCTTCTTGTTCGGCGGATCCATCATCGGAGACTACTCCCAGGTATGGACTCTGGCCCTCCTTGCGACACTCGTATCCATCGGAAGGGAGATTGCAAAGGACATAGAGGACGTGGAATCGGACGAAGGGAGCAGAAAGACCCTCCCGATGATCATCGGAAGGAAGAAGGCCGCAACCCTCGCCGCGGCATTCTTCGTCATCGGCCCCATATTGAGTTTCATCCCTCTGCTGAACAATACTTTCGGAATATTGTATTGCTCCGTCATCGTGGCAGATATAATCTTTATCTATTGTGCCACCATTGTATTCAAGGACGCTCACAAGGCGGAGAAGCTGGCAAAGGTCGCCATGTTCGCCGCCCTCATATCGTTTGTACTAGGTGTGATCTGATGACCGGTCTGAAAGAATATCTCTTCGAGAGAATGAAGAAAGGAACCATCCATCTTACTCTTCTCGATCCCGATCCGGAAAAGCTCTCCGAAGAAAAAGCCAAGGAGATTGCTGTGAAAATGAAAGAGGCGGGGTCCGATGCATTCATGATCGGAGGATCGACAGGGGTCACCAGCGAGAACCTCGGTGCGGCGGCCAAAGCCGTAAGGACGGCTTCCGGCCTCCCTGCGATATACTTCCCTTCCAACCCGAAAGCCGTCACCTCGGAGGTGGATGGGATGTTCTTCATGAGCATCCTGAACAGCACCGATCCCCTCTACATATCCCATGGTCATGCGATGGTCGCACCATATGTGGCGAAACTCGGCATAGAGACGATACCGATGGCCTACATCATAATCGAGCCTGGCATGACGGTGGCAAGGGTCACAAAGGCGAAATGCGTCGGACATGACGATATAGACACCGCCGTCGGATATGCGCTTGCGGCAGAGATGCTGGGAATGCAGCTGGTCTATCTGGAAGCAGGAAGCGGAGCGGACAGACCGGTGTCCCCCGAGATGATATCCGCAGTCAAGAAGGCCATCCACGTCCCCCTCATCATAGGCGGAGGAATAAGGACTCCGGAGGCGGCGGAAAGGGCCAGGAAAGCAGGGGCAGACGCAATAGTGACCGGGACCTTCGTCGAGCAGTGCTCCGACGAGAACGTCCTGAGATCGGTGGTCCATGCCGCCAAGGGAATCTGACATGACACACAAGGACGACTACCAACCGGCCTACAGCCAGCCCATATCCCCCTCTGCTCCGATGTGGCTTACTCCCGAGGAGAGACAGGCAGGCATCAACAAGAACCTTAAGGTGGCTGCACACAGGTTCCTCTGTCCCAACTGCGGGAAGGAGTTCAGCCTTTTCCAATCAAGGGCCGTAGCCTGCAAGTACTGTCCCAAAGCGGCATCGCGCTGTCCCAACGTGAGATGCCCCTACTGCGACTCCGAGTTCCCCATAAACGGATTCGTCGTACCCGATGGCAACAGACAGGACCAGAGGGTGATGAACGACTACACCGACGAAGTGTTCAACCGCTGGGCAGACACTTATAACAGGCGCTGAAAAAAATCCTCCCGGCCCCATACCAACATGGTGGCCGGGATCCATCTTAAAATCTTATTCCTGTATCTCGAGACTTCTGATCCCGTAGACGGGATCATAGTCCCTGGACACCTTGTCGCCGATGATCTCTTCCAAGATCACTTCCATGGAGAGCCATACTTTGACACTCTCACGGAAACAACCGGTGACGGCCTGCCCGTTGCGACCCACGGACCCATGCATATGGATTATCGGCTCTCCGCCTATGCTGTCACGAATGACCGTGCCTAGGCCGAAGAACTCGCAATTGTTCTCGAGCTTATAGATGATAGGTTCGTGATGACCATTGTTGGTATCGCAAAGACCTACGACAAAACTTGATCCGGCGGCCACGTTGCCTTCCAGCGTATAGTAGCCGTTCATTATGTCATGCTCTTTGGCAAAGCTCTCGATAGACTGCTTTATCGAATCCCCGTTCTCAAGCTTTAAGACGAAGACCCTTCCACGCGTCATCTCGCGGAACTTCATCCGAATCACCTATACTTGCTATATCTATCCATAAGTCTGCAGATCCTGTCATACTCGTCCTTTGTGAGATTTCCCTCGTCGACGAATGTCTTGGCATAGTCTTTCGCATCGCGCGTAGATATGCGCGAGGCCTTCGCTATGACCGATGCCAGGAACGACGATGCCATGACGGGGTCCATCGAAGACTGGGACAGGATCTCGTTCATATCGTACTTGAAAGGAGCGATCTTGTGGGTGTTCAGCATGGACTGCCTCTTAGAGGCCTCTTTCGGCCTCTGACCCTGACTCCCCCTCTTAGTCTGTCTGTTAGGAGACGACGGCCCGCGACTGTTGGCCCTCTGTGAGGATCCGCGATAGGACATGCTGTAGTTGGCATCGGTCTTCTTCGGGAGTTTGAGGACCTTCTCCTCCGGAATTCCATCCACGGGCACGATCGCTATATCGTCATCCCCTGCATTCTTATGGACAGGTGCCGAAGCGGGTCTTGCGGACGATGTCCCCTGAGGACGGGGACCGGATCCCCCGCTCTGTCCAGCAGCAGGGCGCGGCCTTCCGCCGTACCCTCCGCCGCTTCCACCCTCACGAGGCTTGTAGTCCGTCCTCGGACCGGAAGCGGAATGCTGGTTGGAACCTTGCGGGCGCGAAGTCCTGTCACCCTGCCCGGTAGATCCCTGAGAACGGGGACCCCTGTATCCGGAACCTCCCTCTTTAGGGCGGTCGCCGGCGCTGCGGTGCTGACCCTCGGTTGTATTTGCACGTGAATCCGGACGGGATGTGTGTCCGGAAGTCGGCGCATTCGTCCTGCTCTTAGGTTTGTCGTCTTTAGGAGCAGGCTTGCGCGGGGATTCTCTGTTCTCTTCCAAATATATGACTCCAACAAAATCCGATGGCCACAATATTTAAAAATATATTGTAGAGAATTGTGCATCGTTTGTACCGGGCATATGTCTTCTTTTAATTTATTTTAATATTTGAAACCCATATGGAGGGACAGAATGGAAGAGTCTGCTAAAAAGAACAAGCATAAGCCGGTGAACGAACGCGCGGGATACATGATACTTCTCGTCATGGCGTTATTGTTCGTGGTCATCTCATTCGTCATGAAAGAGTATGAAGGCATGCTGGTGTCCGTACCCACGATTATCGTAGTGGCGGTATTTCTGGTACGTAACGGCAGATTCTACGTGCCTCCGGCCCTGATCGTACTGATGTCCGTCGTCCTGTTACTTTTCATGATCGCGAAATACAGCGTCAAGATACAGAACGGGCTGATATTCGGCGGCGTCGCAGACTTGATGATGGGCGCTTTCCTCGGGCTCATCGGGCTCATAGTCGTCTATACGATGCTGCGCTCCATGCCGAACTTCGACAAGGACAATGCGTTCTTCGTCAGTCTCAGCGCTTTCTGCATAGGCGTCTCCCTATCGGTCATAATCCTCCTGCTCAACTACACCATCGTCTCCTTCCAAAATGAAAGCGGACTCGAGTACAGCGCCCCTTTCATCGCAGTGAGGGAGGTCCTGATGGTCATTGCCGGAAGCGGATTCGTGAACATCCTGTTCTACCTCAACCGCCACAACGGACTGTTCAAACACACCCTCGAAAAGTTCCTGTCGGAGAATGCTGACACATTGGGCATAGAGGACCAGGAGATACGCAACATCGAGAAGATCATCGAGACGGGGGAGACATCCGTCATCGAATTCAAATCCACGATAAGGACGAATCTGAAGACGGGGGAGAAGGACCCCCGCATGGAGAAGGCCGTCCTCAAGACCTTGGTGGCGTTCCTCAACAGCAAGGGGGGCACGCTCCTGATAGGGGTGGCGGACGACGGCACCGTCATCGGAGTGGACGAGGACTCTTTCGAAAACCGTGACAAGATGATGCTGCATCTGAACAATCTGATAAAGACCCAGATAGGAGGAGAGTTCCTCCCGTACATCACATACAGGGCTTTCGACATGGATGGCAAGACCATAATAAAGATCGACTGCAGCAGGAGCGAGAGCCCCGTATTCCTCAAGGAGGGCAAGGTGGAGACATTCTTCGTCCGCTCCGGCCCATCCAGCATAGACCTCCATGGAACCGACATGCTGGCATATGCCAACCATAACTTCGGCAGCCAGCTTAGGAAAGTATACAACAAGATCAAGTGACCCACATGAACAAAACGGAAACAGTCCCGGAGGGACTCCGCGGATTCTTCGAGGACAATCCCCGCCTCGCCCTGGCATTCTCCGGGGGATCCGATTCGTCATATCTGTTCTATGCGGCAAAGGCATGCGGTGCTGACGTCCGGGCATACTTCGTAAAGACCCAGTTCCAGCCTCGTTCCGAAATGGAGGACGCCATCAGGACCGCAAGATATCTGGATGGGGACCTGTGCATCATCGACAGGGACGTCCTGGCCGATGGAAGGATCGCCTCCAACCCGCCCGACAGATGCTACTGGTGCAAACACGCCGTCTTCGGCGCCATATCCGAGGCCGCCAGGAAGGACGGGAGGGACTCCGTCATCATCGATGCGACGAACGCATCGGACGATCCGGAAGGACGCCCCGGGATGAAGGCTCTGAAGGAAATGGGTGTCCGCTCCCCGCTGAGGGAGTGCCAGATATCCAAACCCGAGGTAAGGGAACTTTCCCGCGAGGCAGGTCTGTGGACCTGGAACCTCCCATCCAACTCCTGCCTGGCCACCAGGACGCCCTTCGGGACGGTTCTGACCGAGGACGGTCTCCGCAGGACGGAGGAGGCCGAGCGCAGAGTGGGAATGCTGGGTCTTTCGGATTTCCGTATCAGGACACGGGAGGACTCCGCCTTCGTGGAGACAAGGGAGGACCAGATGGACATCCTGGACAGGATACGGCCCGAACTGGAATCGGTCCTTTCAGAATACTACTCCGACATCATCGGATACGGGATAAGGAGGCCGGGCCTGTGAACACACGGGAGGTCCTGGAGGCCGTAAGGGACGGAAATATGTCCACCGAGGAGGCCCTCGTAAAACTGAAGACCGCCCCCTTCGTAGAGTTGGGATACGCCAAGGCCGACACCCATAGGAGGATTAGACAAGGGTCCACCGAGGTGGTCTACGGTGCGGGGAAGACCCCCGAGCAATCCCTGGGGATCGTCAAGGCCCTCGCAGAGGACGGCGGATGCGTATTGGTAACCCGCTGTCCGAAAGAAACCGCCGATCTGCTGTCCGAGAATCTTGGATGCGTCGAATACGACCGGGTGTCAGGGATATGCACCGTAGGGCCTAGACCGGTCCCGTCACCGAACAGCCTCGTATGCGTAGTCACGGCCGGGACCAGCGACATCCCCGTGGCCGAGGAGGCCGCGAGGACGACCGAGGCGCTGGGGAGCAGAGTGGTGCGCATATACGACGCAGGAGTGTCCGGCATACACCGCATCCTGTCCAAGACCGATACCCTGGCTAGGGCCCGGGCAGTGGTGGCCGTCGCAGGTATGGAGGGGGCCCTCCCGAGCGTGGTGGGCGGACTCGTCGACGTCCCGGTGGTCGCCGTCCCCACCTCGGTCGGCTACGGGGCCTCTTTCGGCGGCATCACCGCACTTTTATCAATGATGAACTCGTGCTCATCGGGTGTAAGCGTTGTCAACATCGACAACGGTTTCGGGGCAGGATACATAGCCAGCATGATAGACAGAAGGAGTGCGCCACTTTGAAGACACTATATCTGGAATGCAACGCCGGGGCCTCCGGCGATATGATACTGGGATCTCTCACGGACCTTCTGAAGGACCCGTTCGAATTCAAACAGATGATCGAATGTGCGGGCATTCCTGGAATAACCGCAGAGGTAACGGTCGACGACCAGTCATCCGTCGCTGGCATCAGGGTGCACATCAGGGTGGACGGGATTGAGGAGGGAAGCAAGGAGGAATCCGGACACCACGACCACCACGCCCTCAAGGACGTCATATCGATAATCGGGGGACTGAACGTCTCGGACATGGTCAAAAGCGACGCCGCACAGATCTACCGCATAATCGCCGAGGCGGAGTCCAACGTCCACGGCAAGCCGGTGAACAAGGTCCATTTCCACGAGGTCGGCGCACTGGATGCCATAGCGGATATCGTCGGCGTCTGTATGCTCATCGAGAAACTGGCCCCGGAGCAGATCATCGCATCCCCCCTAAGGACCGGGTTCGGGACCGTCAGTTGCGCACACGGGATCCTTCCGGTCCCCGCCCCCGCCACGGCCTACATCCTCCAAGGGATGCCGGTGTACGCAGGCGACGAGGAGGGCGAGTTCACCACCCCGACCGGTGCGGCCATCGTCAAACATTTCGCAGAGGCGTACGGACAGATGCCGCTGATGAAATTCGATGACGTCGGATACGGTCTGGGCAGGAAATCGTTCAAGACCGCCAACATGGTACGCGCCTACCTGGGAGACGTGGACGAGGCACTGCCGACCGTGAAGGAGATCTCCTGCAACATCGACGACATGACCCCGGAAGACATAGGGGGGATAATCGACCTCCTGATGTCGGCCGGCGCACTGGATGCGATGATCACCTCCGCCATGATGAAGAAGAGCAGACCCGGCTATATCCTCACCTGCATCTGCCGGGAGGAGGATGCGGACGAGCTCGCCACCGTCATGCTCGCCCACACTTCGTCCATAGGCCTGAGGATGCACACCTGCGAAAGATACGAGATGGGGTCCAGTTTCATCACGTACCGCACGGACTTCGGCGACGTACGCATCAAGGTCTCCGAAGGATACGGCCTCCGCAAGTGGAAGCCGGAACACGAGGACATGGTCAAAGCGGCGATATCTTCCGGCGTCACCGTGGACGAGGTCCGCAAAAGCATCCACTTCGACCCCGACGAGGAGATCGGGGACGACTGACCGGGGGCGGGAAAACGGCCGGCGTCACCGTGGACCTGAACGAGACGGAGTTCGACCTTCTGGCGGATTACGCCGTGAGACACGGCGTATCCATGGCCGATGCCGCACGTTACGCCATATCCCTCATGCTCGAGGCCGAGAGATGTGCCAGCATAGCCGACGATGCGCTTAGGGAAGTCCTCGGCGGGAAATAAGACACCTGCCGGACATGGTGCGGGGGAGGGGATTCGAACCCCTGAACCGCTAGGGACCGGATCTTAAGTCCGGCGCCTTTGGCCAGCTCGACCACCCCCGCCTGCGTGAGGGGGACGCCGTTTATCGCACATAAAGGTTGGTCCCGCCCCAACTGTGTTCGGTAATTCGCTGAGTTGATCCCAGTAGGATTATCTTTTCCGAATG
>ERZ857629.168-NODE-168-length-101606-cov-7.330012_pt1 | contig 101606 bp, 98 predicted proteins | sample MGYA00519700_ERZ857629 | MGnify/ENA primary metagenome ERZ857629 (study PRJEB31778, sample SAMEA3449351) | human gut metagenome | biome: human gut; feature: human-associated habitat; material: faeces | place: United Kingdom | collected 2010/2012 ... | reverse complement strand
AAATAACTTTGTTCATCCGTTTAATCAATTTAATAAGATTGATACTACTTATAATAAATATGGAGAAGTAACTGTAAATATTAGTAAAATTTATAACAAAGATGAAATTAATTATATTAATGAAGAAGCAGATAAAATAATTGAATCTAAAATAAAGAAGAATATGTCAAATAAAGAAAAAATTACTACTATTCATAATTACATTATCGACAGAAGTAAATATGCTACTGATGATATTAGAAATAAAAATCCTGAAGGAGAATATAATAAAGCAAGCTATATTCTAAAGAATAAATATGGTACATGTGGTGCCTATGCCGATCTAATGAGTGTATTCTTATATAAGTTTAAAATAAATAATATAAAAGTATCTAGTGAAACTCATATATGGAACTTAGTTAAGTTAAATAAAGATTGGTATCACTTGGATTTAACATGGGACGATCCTATTATGAAAGATGGTAGTGATCGCTTAGAGAGTTTATTTTTACTTATTAAGTATAAAAGGCTTCAAGAGTTAAATGTTGGAGAACATAAATTCAATGAAGAGGTGTTTAAAGAGGCTATATAGTCTTTTTTCTTTTTACTTATTGTAATATAATATTTTTAGGGAGGATAATATGAATGAAAAAGAGAAATTACAAAGTTTGCTCATAATAACAAGTGCTATCAATGAGTGTTGCATGGAAATATCAAAAACAGATCCTGAAATGGCTACCAACTTTGGACTATGGGCAATTGCTACTTTAGGTATTGCTAAATACTTAGATGATATTAATATAGCTAGTTTTGATGATAGTTTAATGTTTTATGAGAATAACTTAATTATAAAACCAAAAACAAAGTAGACCAAAAAGTCTACTTTGTTTGTTCTAATGCCTTTCTTATTGCATTCGCAGGTAATAAAGCACAATTCTTTCTATTAGGTTGAAGATATATCTCATCATACACATTAAGATCTTTTAATAAATCTTTATCATATTCTTTTTCATTTATCATATTATCATAATTAAGTAAAATATTAGATATCTCTTCCCTAGTCTTTCCTATTACATTTCTAAGTAATATTGATGTAGCACTAGTAGATATAGCACATGCCTCTCCATTAAATGTTATATCTTTTAAAACGTCGCCTTCAAATAAGAAATATATATCAATATTATCAATACATGATTCATTATTAGTATTAACCTTTAAATAATCATCTTTCGTTTCTTTATGAAAAGGATTTTGATAATTATCAAGTATTATTTCTCTTCTTAAATTACTATCCATTATATCACCACTTCAAATATATTCTTTGATTTTTTTAATGCCTCAATAAGAACATCAATTTCTTCCTTAGTATTATAAAAATATAAACTAATTCTACAAGTATTTCTAATACCTAGTTCATCTTTTAGTATTTTAGCACAATGATTGCCCGCTCTAACACAAATATGATATGTATTTAAATAGACTGATGTATCTTGTGGGAATATATCCTTTAAGTTAAATAAAACTATACCAGTATCACTGTTTTCATTATATAAAATAACATTATCTATCTTTTTCAAATTATCTATTAAGTATTTTCTAAGTTTTTTTTCTTGACGTTCTATAGCATCATAACCAATACTATTAATATAATCAATTGCTCTATTAAATCCAATTACCCCCGCTATATTAGGAGTCCCTGCTTCAAATCTAGTAGGAATACTCTTATACTCTACTTCTCCAGTTGATTCAAATATATTATTCATACCTCCACCAAAATTAATTGGTCTTGTATTATTTAATAAATCATACTTACCATAAAGAACTCCTACACCAGTTGGACCAAGCATTTTATGAGCAGAGAAAGCAAGAAAGTCTATATTGTTTTTTAATACATCAACCTTGAAATGAGGTACACTTTGAGCACCATCCACTACAAAGTATATATTGTTTTCTTTACAAAGTTTTCCTATTTTTTCTACTGGTCTAATATCTCCAATTGTATTAGTAACATGTGCTATTGATATTACCTTTGTTTTAGGACCAATCATTTTAACTAACTCATCATAATCTAATTTATGATCTTTATTAAGTGGAATATACTTAACTTTTATTCCTTTTTCATTAGCAAGTTCTAACCAGGGAAGAACATTTGATGCATGTTCTGCTTTAGTAAGAAGAACCTCATCTCCCTTTTTCAAATTATATTTCATAAAGCCAAATACTACTAAGTTAAGAGACTCAGTCGCACCACTTGTAAATACTATCTTACTATCACTTTCTGCATTTATTAATTTTCTTACTTTAGTCCTAGTTTCTTCATATAAAGTATCTACTTTTATACTATTATCATAATCTCCACGATGAGCATTTGAAGTATACTCTGTATAATATTTAACAGTTTCATCTACCACTATGTTTGGTTTTAACGTAGTAGCACAATTATCAAAAAAGATAAAATCATCCTTTAATATTTTAAAATCATCACGATTCATTTTATCACCTCCAGTGACTATTAATATTTTCTAATATTATTTTCCTTTCTTCATATGATATATCCATATTTCCTATTAAAAATGATTTAACTAATAACTTTTCTGAATCTAACTCATTAATTCCTCTAGTCTTTAAATAAAACATTTCATCTTTTTTAAAATATCCAATATAAGAAGAATGATTTGCTATTACATCGTCATTATCTATTATTAAGTTAGGTTTTATTAAGCAATTGTTATCATTAGTTAGTATTATCTTACTATCTTGGTTACAAATAACTCCACTTGAATCTTTTGATACTTTACCATTAACTATGTATGAAAGTTTATTATTGCTTAGGTTTATTCCATGATTTATAACATTACTAACAGTCTTTTCTTTATTATGATTTATTGTTATTTCATACTTATTATCTAAAATATTAATATTAGAATAATAATAATTCAGTTCTATTTCTTCTTTATTTAAATCAATAATGGTTTTAACACTCGAATCAACAACAAATCTATTTATATATAAAGAAGATGTCATCTTATAATTAGTTTCTATATTGGAATTTTTTATATATTCAAACACTTTACAATCATTTAATACCTCAATAGTTATATTACTTTTAGCATTATTATAAAATATATTAGTATCTTCACTTATAGTTATATTAGTAAGATTACTATTGTTATCTATATGTATTGTATTCATAAGATTAATCCTCACTCACTAAAGAAACACAGTTATCAAAAGATTTATATCCTTTTTCTTCAATTTCTTTTGCAAGAGTGGCATCTCCAGTCTTAACAATATGACCATTTGTTAAAATATGAATATAATCAGGTTTTATATAATCAAGTATTCTTTGATAATGAGTAATCATAAGAACTGAAGTATCAGGATTATCACTCAAATAACTATTTACATTATCACATACTACTTTTAAACTATCTACATCAAGACCAGAATCTAATTCATCTAATATAACAAACTTAGGCTTTAAAAGTTTCATTTGAAGTATCTCATTCTTCTTCTTTTCTCCTCCAGAAAAGTTTTGATTAACAGATCTATGCATCATTTCTTTTTTAAGATCAAGTTCATCAAATGATCGCTCCATTTCCTTTATAAAATCATAAAGTCCAATAGGTTCTTCTCTTCTTTCATTAATAGCTACTTTTAAAAACTCACTATTAGTAACCCCTTCAATATCAATAGGATTTTGAAAAGATAAAAACATACCAAGCTTTGCTCTCTCATCAGTTTCTAAATTTTTAATAGATTTATTATCTACAAGAATATCTCCACTTTCTACCTTGTAATCTTCACTTCCCATTAAAACCTTAGATAAAGTAGATTTACCTACTCCATTTGGGCCCATTATTACATGAATTTCCCCTGGATTTATTTCAAGATTTAATTTATTTAAAACTTTTTTATTATTTACTAAGACCTCTAAATCTTTTATCTCTATATGCATAAAAAATCACCAACTATATTTTAACACTAAATACTTGTTTTAACAAGAAATATTTATTAATGACTTTTACATAAAAATATAGTATACCTGTATTGTACAGATAAGTACATAAATGTTTTTCGCTTCTGGATGGTGCGACTAATAAATGATCTTGGTCGAAAATACAAATTAAAACTAAAGAAATACTTGATTTTCTTTAGTTTTTTAGTGATAATATATATGGAGATGATTATATGAATGATTGCGTATTTTGTAAAATAGTAAAGGGAGAATTACCTAGTTATAAGTTATATGAAGATGATGTTGTATTAGTGTTTTTAAGTATTGACCCAATTAGTAATGGGCATACTTTAATTATCCCTAAGAAACATTATACTGACTATACTGATATTGATTTAGATACTTTGAATCATATTAATATGGTTGGTAAAAAGATGTATAACTTACTTAAAGAAAAACTTAACTTCGAAGGATTAAAGGTTGTTCAAAACAATGGTACTCTTCAAGAAGTAAAGCATTATCATATGCATTTAATACCTGTTTATAATGAAAATGAAACTAGTGATTTAGAAGATATTTATAAAAAAATAAAAGGTTAAACCTTTTATTTTTAGCATGCTCTAAACGAACTTAAAATTATTGCTAATAAAATATATAAAACTACTACTAAAACTAGTCCTGATCCACAAGATGGTCTTTTTTCTTCACATTGCACTTCACAATTTGTATTATTCATATTTTGCACCCCCTTAGATCCAAGCACCTAGTATAATAATTAATAAGATAAATAATACTAAAACGATTGCAGATGATGAAACATAATTCATAATTTATTCCTCCTTTTTTATTGTTCTAAATTATTTTATGGTAAAAGTACAAAATGTGTGAATATATGTGTCTATAAATCTTGTCTTTTATCTTTTTTTTTGTTATTATAAATTATGTACTAATTAAAGGAGGATAAGTATGAAAAACTTAAAAAAATTATTTGTTTTAGCAATTTTAGTTACAGTAGTAACTGGATGTGGCAAAATACCAACACTTAAAAATGGTGAGGAAGCAGTAGTTAATACTAATAAAGGTGGAGTTTCTGCTGAGGATCTATATCAAAAATTAAAAACTAAAAATGGTACTGCTGTTATGATTGATATGATTGATACTATTATCTTAAATGATATGTATAAAGAGGAAACAGATGCTGAAAAGAAGTATATTGAAGAACAAGTGGCTAAATTAAAAAGTGCTGCTGAGCAATATAAATCAACTTATAGTGCAATGATTAAATACTATGGTTTTGAAAATGAAAAGGAGTTAAAAGAATATTTTTCACTTACTTACAAAAGAAATCAAGCTGTTAATAAATACGTTGGTAAATCTATAAAAGAAAAAGAATTAAAAAAATATTATGAAAAAGAAGTTTATGGAGATATTAAAGTTAAACACATTTTAATTAGTCCAGAAACTAATGATGAAATGACTACTGAAGAAAAGAACAAAGCTGATGAAAACGCTAAAAAACAAGCTCAATCAATTATTACAAAACTTAATAATGGTGGAGACTTTGATAAACTTGCTAAAGAGTATTCTAAAGATACTGCTACTGCAAGTAAGGGTGGAGATTTAGGATGGATTTCTACTGATGAGGATTTTGTTCAAGAATTTTTAGATGCTGCATTTAAACTAGAAAAAGGTAAATATAGTTCTAGTCCAGTTAAAACTACACATGGTTATCATATTATCTATAAAACAGATGAAAAAGAAAAGCCTAAATATGATAGTGTTAAACAAGATATAATTGATAAACTAGTTGAAGAAAAACTAAAAGATGATAGTACTTTATATTATGATACTTTGGAAGAAATAAGAAAAGATTATGATATGGATATAGTTGATTCTGATTTATCTAAATTATATAAAGAATACATGAAAAACTTAATTGCTAATTCAAAAAACAATAATAATTAATAAAAGAGTAGATTTTTCTACTCTTTTATTCTACTTTAAAACCTTTTCTATACATATTTTGTTTTATTTTATATTCTAACTCTTTACCAGTATACTTTTTAGATAACTTACTTCTTACTTTTTCTAATTCTTTTTGATATATTTCGTTATCATCTATATTATATTCGTTAAGATATTTATTTATAATATTTGGATTATAACCTAAATTAATAAGATTTTGTTTTATCTTATTTTTTAATATATAACTAGATTTATTATGATTATTTTTAATACTCTTTTCAATATATTTATATACTTTTTCTTCTTCAATATAATTAGTAAATATAGATAACTCATCTAAAACAATATTCTTATCAATACCTAAATTAGTAAGTTCCATAACAATCTTATTTGGACCAATATTCTTTAAATTAATTGCATCCAATATATAAGACTTTGCATATACTCTTTCATCTATATACTTTTCTTGTTCTAATCTTGCTACAGCATAATCTATATCAAAATCATTATAATCTTTCTTAAATAAATACTCTTCAATTTCTTTTCTAGTTCTTAGTTTAGTTTTTATATACTTAAGAGCAACATAATAAGCCTCAAATCTCTTATTTTCTTCTAAAAACTTAGCTAAATCTTTTTCATTTACATCCTTTATAAGTAAATCATACTTTAAAATAATATCCTCATATAATGTATACTCTTCATTATTAATAATAACCTTATACTTACTATTACCTAAATATTTATATCCCTGTATTTTCATAAAACCTCCGTAAAAAAAGCCTAATTATTTTTTAATAATAACTAGGCCTTCAGCGACTTCTTCAAGTGCTCTTCCAATATTTTTTACTGATTTGTATTCTTTTTCTGGTTTTTGTAAATGATGTGTTTGTCTTATTTCTTCACTTCTTTGAGCCGCTATGTGGACTAGGCGATATTTCGAATCAACAAATAACAATAATTTATCAATTGATGGATATATCATATGTATCACACTCCCCACTATAATAATATATTATTATTTTTCTTTACACAATAGAATTGACAAAATTAGACATTATTTTACACTTATGAATTAACTATCAAATACATTGTTGCTAAAAACTCTTTAGGAAATAAAACTGCTAAATTAAATATTTCTTCAGTATTTTGATTTTCTTTATACTTATTATAAATATGATTTATTAAAAGTTTACCTTTTAAATTAGTATTATATTTGATTTCTTCCTTAGTATTTAGCCTTTCTAATATCTTCTTATTAAACTTACTAACTGTATATATTCTAGTATTATCTAACTCAAATACTTTTCCTAAATATTCTAAATACTCTAACATATAACCTTCAAGATCATTATCACTATTTATATCAAGTAATAATTTATTATACTTAGTTATTTCAAATATCTTATTCTTTATCTTACTCTTCTTAGAATTACTAACTAACTTATTAATATGATAAATATAATTCATTTTAATCTTTAGATAATTCTTATGAATATCTCCCTTTTTAAAAGTAAAATTCTTACCATCTAACTTTTTAAAATATTTCATTGTATCATTATAACCAAGTCTTATATTTCTTTTAGTTAATTCAGGACTAAAATCTAAAGTAAACAGTGCATTATCCTTACTTTTTATAACATCAACTTTTACATCATTATTTTTGTAATTTTTATGAAAACCAAATGCTGAAAGATCCACTGCTAATACTTCCTCTGCTCCCATTTTTATAGCTAAATCTATTGGCATATTATCATAATAACCACCATCTACAAAATATTCTCCATCTATTTGTTTTCTTTCAACTGCAGGAAAACATGTAGAAGACGCTATCACATAGTCTACCAACTTACCTTGTGGTATTTGATCCTTAGTAAGCATCTTTGGATTAAGAGTTTTTAAAGAAACTGTAACAAGTCCAAAATCTATCTTTGATCTTCTTATTTTATTTTCATCTATTTCCTTTTTCAAAAACTCAGTAGCTTTATCAAACTTCATTCCTTTATTAGTAGCTATTTCTTTAGCCATTACCTTTATATCATCAGATGTAAACAAATCACTAGTAGTCATATTAAGCCATAGTTTTCTTGCCTTTTTATAGTCACCCATAGCATAAATAGCACCATTTATCGCACCAATTGAAGTACCAGTTACTATATCAAACTTCATATTAAGTCTTTTGATAGCCTTCCATACTCCAATTTCATATGAACCCTTTGCTCCCCCTCCTGAGAATACTAATGCTCTTTTCATCCTTATTCACCTCATTATCATTATACAAAATTGTATTTTAATTGACAAGTAATTAATAATAAGATGTAATCTCTTTACACTAATCAGTTATAAAAAATATTAAATCTTTACCAAGTGGATTATCAAAATAATTAGCTTTCAAAGAATTAGTAATTCTTAATAACTCACTTACATCTTCACCATCAACTTTACAAGCATCAATCCAAAGAGTAATTAATTCTATAAAGACGCTATATTCATGGATAAAGTAATTTTCATTAAATACCCAGTTATTATCAAACCATAATGCCTCAGCTCTTTCATATAGCTCATCAGTACCTACTTTTAAAACATGATTTTCACTAGTTTTACCTTCTTCATCCACATAGAGCTCATAACTAGTTTTTGTATTATCATTTACTTTCTTCTCTAACATACTACAATAAAACTGTCCTAAAGGCATTATTTCTTGTAAAAACTTATTTATATTATCATTTACAAAATCTTCTTTTATAGATAATACCATTTCATTATCATTTTCTAAAACATTATAAGTATCTACATCAATATAATTACCTAATTGATTAAATATTTTATCCTTTTCTACCTTTTCATTTTCATTTTTTCTTGTAACTGTAACTCTTGTTGCTATTCCATACGAAAAAAATCTTCCCATAGTTTTCCTCCTTATTATAAAATTTATCTACCTCTACCAATGTATGAATTCAATATATCAAATTAAGAAGTACAAAGTCAAGCGAGTTCAGATCAAAAAAAGTAAGCATAAGCTTACTCTTAGTAATTACAACATGAACCACATTGTACATTTTCACATACGTTTTCTTCACAACAAGAATAACTTGGTTGATATGTGTGTTTAAATACATGATGATTAACTATTCTTGTTCTTACTGGACATACATGTGGTACAACATGTTCGATAGTTCTGTTAACTACTCTTTCTCTTACTGGTTCAATGATCGGTGCTTGAGTAGTACCCATCATCATTCCTCCAGCATTTGAATTAACATTTGTCATTTGATCTTGATTAAAATCAATATCAATATTGCCACTGTTGTTATCTATGTCTATTAGACTTTCTTGTCCAGGCATAGTCATCATTGGCATTTGTCTCATACAATTTCTATTGAACATTATAAATCCCCCTATCTAATTTATCATATTCAAATATAATATTTAGTGTATAATACAAACGCCTTTATTGTTTATTAATTTTCAATAAACAAAAAGTCAACAAAATTGGAGTTCAATTTCAATTTTGTACAAAATGCTTACTTGTCAATTTCCCTCTTTATCCAAGTCATTATCACTTTATTTATATATTTTATTTCATTATCATCTAAAATCTTATTCTTATCAATTCCATGCCATTTACTAATACATCCTCTACAACAAGTAGCGGTAGCATGCTGAGCAATAAATACAGGATGACCCTTCATTGGAGTTTGTTTTCCATCATTTACTTTACTTACATCTTTTAATCTCTTATTTATAAAATCACATGCATGCTCACTTATCTTATCTAAGCCTTTATCATTTACATAATCTATATCTTTTAGTTTTAAATGAAAACTATTTCTAAACTTAGACTTAGATAAATTATACAAAACCAAATCTATATTTTTATTCATAGTAAAAAGATAGTCTCCTATCTATTTTTTTTAGCTTTAATTGAGTAAACAATTGCTTCAATAACAAATACAGGCACAGTACATAAACCTATAAAAGTACAAATAGTACTAAATGTTTTATATAATGATGACTGAAGAACACTTGGAGATGCAAAAAGACTAATAATACCAGCAACAAGATATGGTACCCAAAATATAAAAATACAAAGACATCCATATTCCCAGTGATATCTAACCTTTTTAGGTTGTCGATATTGATTTTGCCCATACATTTGATTATTCATCATATTTTGTTGTTGATACATCTGATTGTTCATTCCTTGAAATTGATTATTTTGTTGTTCATACATGTTGTTATTATTAACTATTTGTCCTTGTTCTGCTTTAGTTCCACAGTTAGGACAAAACATTTGATTACTACTTAGTATATGCCCACATTGTCTACAATTCATATGAATTACCTCCTAAAATAAGGATAGCAAAAAGATTAATTTGTTTCAATAAAAAACGTAAAGTTTACTTTTACTTTACGTTTAAAAAGGCATTTTAAAATTTCCAGATGATATTTGTTTCATCATCTTTTTACTTTGTTCAAATTGTGTTATCAATCTATTTACTTCCATTACTGGTCTTCCACTTCCCTTAGCAATTCTCTCTTTTCTAGATGCTTTTAATACTTCAGGATGTCTTCTTTCATATGGAGTCATAGATAAAATAATTGCTTCAACATGAGCCATATCCTTAGGATCTATCTTAATATTATTAAGTCCCATTTTTTTAGCACCCGGTATTAATTTTAATAAAGACTCTAATGAACCAAGCTTTTTCATTTGCTTCATTTGTGTTAAAAAATCTTCAAGATCATACTTACCACTTTGCATTTTTTTAAGAGATTTTTCTGCTTCTTTCTCATCAATTACTTCATTTGCTTTATCTACTAGAGAAAGAATATCACCCATTCCTAATATTCTTGAAGCCATTCTGTCAGGATAAAAATAATCTATTCCATCGAGTTTCTCAGATATACCAATAAACTTAATAGGTACGTTAGTAAGATGTCTTACAGAAAGAGCAACACCTCCCCTGGTATCTCCATCTAGCTTAGTTAAAATAACACCAGTTAATAAAATAGTATCATTAAAACCTGTTATTACATTAATAGCATCTTGCCCCATCATAGAATCTATTACTAATAATATTTCATCAGGATTTACTTCATCTTTAATATTTTTAAGTTCATTCATTAAATCTTCATCAATATGAAGTCTACCAGCAGTATCTATTAAAACATAATCATGATTATTTTCTTTTGCATAAACCATTGCATTTCTAACTATTTCTACAGGATCTTTTTTACCTTCTTCATAAACTGTTATACCAAGTTCTTTTCCAATTTGCTTTAATTGATCAATAGCAGCAGGCCTATAAACATCACACGCTACTAAAAGAGGATTTTTCTTTTCCTTTTTTCTAAGTAAATTAGCAAGCTTTCCAATAGTAGTAGTCTTACCACTTCCTTGTAAACCAACCAACATAAGAGTGGCAGGATTACCCTTAGTATTTAAGGGAGCTTGTTCCCCACCAAGAAGATCTTCAAGTTCATCACGAATTATACCAACAAACATTTCTCCTGGAGAAAGACTCTTCTTTACTTCCTCACCAAGAGCTTTTTCTTTCACATTATTAGTAAACTCCTTGACAACTTTATAATTAACATCTGCCTCAAGAAGTGCAAGTCTTACTTCTCTTAACATTGGATCAATATTATCTTCAGTTATCTTTCCATAACCTTTTATATTTTTAATAGCATTCTGTAATCTATCACTTAATAATTCAAACATTTATATCACCAATATTTATTATATAATAAAATGCATTAAAATAAAAGAAAAAATCCCAGAAAAGTCTGGGACTTACTACGTCATGAATCCTCATGACATTATTATATTATGTAATATTTCTATAAATATACATATTTTAAATTATTTTTTATTTTTTTCCATTAATTCACTTATAGTAGTAGTAACAGTAGCTAGATTTTGTAAATCAGATGGAATTATAATCTTAGTAGATTGTCCATTTGCTGCTTCAATAAATGCTTCATAACTCTTTAGTTTCAATACTGATTCATCAGCTTTTGCATCTTTAAGAAGTTTTAACCCTTCAGCAGTAGCTTGTTGTATTTTAAGTATTGCTTCAGCTTCCCCTTCAGCTTCTTTTATTTGAGCCTCTTTTTTAGCTTCAGCACGAAGAATCATACTTTGTTTTTCACCCTCAGCAGTAAGAATAGCAGCTTTTTTTTCACCTTCAGCTTGAAGAATCTTTTCACGTCTTTCACGTTCAGCACGCATTTGTTTTTCCATAGCTTCTTGTATATCTCTAGGTGGTAAAATATTTTTAACTTCAACACGAGTAACTTTTATTCCCCATGGATCTGTTGCTTCATCTAAAATAGCACGCATTTTAGAATTGATTATATCACGTGAAGTCAATGTTTCATCAAGTTCTAACTCCCCAATTATATTTCTAAGTGTAGTAGCAGTCAAGTTCTCAATAGCACTTATTGGCATTTCAATACCATATGTATATAATTTAGGATCAGTTATTTGAAAATAAACAACTGTATCAATTTGCATTGTAACATTATCCTTTGTAATTACAGGTTGTGGTGCAAAATCTCTTACTTGTTCTTTTAAAGTAACTCTATTTGATACTCTTTCAATTATAGGTATCATAATATTAAAACCATTATGTAATGTTCTATTATATGAACCAAGTCTTTCTACTACATATGCTTTTGATTGAGGTATTATTTTCACCCCACTTATAACTAGTACAATTAATACTATTCCAAGAATTATCATTAATCATCATCCTCCTTTTCTTTAACAATTAATTTTACTCCCTCTATTGCAAGTATTTCTACTTTACTACCCTCTTTAATCTTTTTATTTGCTTTAGCACTCCAGTACTTACCATCAATTTTAACTTCACCAATATCAGTCTTAGTTATTTCTTTAGTAACTATACCAGTTTTTCCTATTAACATATCAGCATTAGTTCTTGATGGTTTAGTAAGTAAATACTTTCTTACAACTGGTCTTGTAAGTATTAAAGTTATTACACTAACTGCTAAAAAAACAGTAGTTTGAATCATTACATTATCAGTAAATAATGACACAATATATGCAAGAAGTGCTCCAAAAGCAAACCATATTGTTGTTAAATTAACAGTGCATAACTCTAATATTATTAAAACTACAAATAATATTAACCATGAATACATATACTCCACTTCCTTATGCCTTTATATTATCATATTTTTTATATTTCTACAATATGCCTTTTAATTAATTCTACATAATTCTACTAATTTTTTAATATTAGAATAATATTTATTAAGGAGTGATAATATTGCTTATTAGTTTAATAGAATTATTAAAAACATTTTTCTTCTTTAAAACATCTTACTCAAATAATGTATTCCCAGAACCACTAAGTAAAGAAGAAGAGGAAAAATATATAGACTTACTACTAAAAAAAGATAAACATGCAAGAGATGTTTTAATAGAAAGAAACCTAAGATTAGTAGCACACATTGCAAAAAAATATGAAAACTCTAATGTAGATAATGATGATCTAATTAGTATCGGCACAATTGGTCTAATAAAAGGAATTGATTCTTACTCATTAAAACATAATACTAAAATTACTACTTACTGTGCTAGATGTATAGAAAATGAAATATTAATGTATTTTAGAGCAAATAAAAAAAATAATCTAAATATTTCATTAGATGAACCAATTGGTTATGACAAAGAAGGAAATGATATTACAATACTAGATGTATTAAAAACTCCAAAAACAGATCATATTGAAGAAATGCATATAAAAGACAATATAGAATTATTAAAAAAATATTTAAAACTACTTACTCCAAGAGAAAAAGAAATAATTATAAAAAGATATGGTCTAAATAATGAAGATGAACAAACTCAAAAACAAATTGCTAAATCATTAAACATTTCTAGAAGTTATGTATCTAGAATAGAAAAAAGAGCAATTACTAAAATACTTAGACAATTTATTAAAAAAGATAATGACGAACAAAAGAAGTAGAGTCAATTAGATTACTACTTCTTATTATATATAAAAAAGTTTTTGTACTCAACTACAAAAACTTAGTATTTTTTGACACTTTTTGTATTGAAAAAGATCAACAGAACTAATCTATTGATCTTTACTTATTAGCAAGTTTTACTATTTCTAATAACTTCAAATGCTTATCATCTATAACACTAAGTGTCTCTTTTAATCTTTTATATACCTCTTCTTTATTATTATTTATTTCATTAAAATACTCATAGTAATAATAATTAAGTTTATCAAGTTTATTACTATTATATAGATAATCTATCTCTTTTAAAAGAATACCTCTTATCTTTCTCTCTTCCCTAGTTAAATTATTATTAATACTCTTCTTACCTATGATAGAATAATCTACTTTAGTAGTACTTAGTTTACTTACAATATTTAACACTTCATACTCCTCATCAAGTAACAACCTCGAATACTTATAACCATTATTATTTATCAAAACAGCAATTGCAATATCTTGATTAGATAACACTACAACTGGATAATTCTCATTCTTACTATCATAATAAATAGTCTTACCCTTTATTTGATCAAGCAATAAATCATCAAATAAAATATCATTTTCTAATACATCTTTAATCAAACTATCCTCTACTCTAATTAATGGTAATCTTTTAATATACTTTATATCATCATTATCTTCCCATTCAAAAAACTCTAATAATTCATCATTAAAATTTAAAACTATATCATAAATATATACCATTTTGCATCCCTCATGTATAGTATATACATTTTTATACTATTCTATTTATTTATTTTAAAAAATGTTATATACTTAAATAGATATAATTATGGAGGTTTTAAAAATGATATTTATTTATTATATTTTATTAGGAATAGTACAAGGAGTAGTTGAAGCTTTACCAATATCATCATCAGGACACTTATTAGTATTCAATGATTTGCTTACTAATTATCTAGGTTTTAAAAGTGTTGCCCTATCAAATACAGAATTACTTGCTATTATAACTAATTTTGGTTCATTAATCGCAGTAGTAATTCTTTACTGGGATAAAATAATTAGTATTTTAAAAGACTTTTTCGGATATTTTAAAACTAAATCTAAAAAACAAGAAGCTAACTATAAATATGGTTGGTACATAATACTAGCAACAATTCCTGCTGGGATTATTGGTCTTATAATATCTAAGTTAGGAATATTTGATGCAATTAGTAATAACATCAAAATAATAGGAATTACTCTTATTATTACAGGTATATTCTTATTTCTAATTAGAAAAGCAAACGGTAAAAAAACAGAAAAAGATATGACTTTAAAAGATGCGATGTCTGTTGGATTATTTCAAGTTCTAGGACTATTACCAGGTATATCTAGAAGTGGTTCCACTATTGTTGGAGGACTTTACAAAGGACTAGATAGACAAACAGCATTTGATTTTTCTTTTATGCTTTATATTCCTATAAGTTGTGCCACTACTCTACTTGGTTTAAAAGATCTATTTGGAAGCAACCTTACATCAAGTGAAATTATGTTTTTCATAATGAGTGCAGTAGTCGCAGGAATATTTACTTATTTCTCAGTTAAATGGTTTAGAGAAGTCATAAAAAAAGGAAAACTCATTTACTTTTCCATTTACTGTTTCATCGTAGGACTACTAATTATATTATTCTTATAAGAGCATTGCTCTTTTTTATTTTAAAAAGAAAAAAGTACCTAAACGGTACTAAATAACATAATGGCGCGCCCAGAAGGATTTGAACCCTCAACCTCTTGGTCCGTAGCCAAACGCTCTATCCAATTGAGCTATGGGCGCCTTAACAATAAAAAGTATACCACAATTACATTAATTTTGCAATAGATAACCAAAAGAAAACTCATTATAAATGAGTCATATCTATTTTACTAACTTTTTATTTTTTTTCTTATCATCCCAATAAGAAGTGGGATCCATATAATCAGGATAATGTTCTTGTGCAAAATTTACTATTTTTTTAGCATTTTGTTCTTCAATCATAATTTTACCAAATAATTTATCTGCCTCAAGAGTTGAATAATGTTCACTATATAATATTTCACTAGTTTTAGTATCCACTAAAGAAACCATATATTCTTCCCTAGTCTTATCCATTGTATAAGTTATTATTTGATATCTACATAACAATCTTACAGAACCAGTCTTACCATCAAAACCAAATCTAGTATTTATAATTGCTCTTGTAGAAAAATCTCCATCCATAATATATACACAACCATCTTTTTCATTTCTAAATTCATGCCATCCCTCAGGTAATAGCGCATTACAAAAATTTTCATTTTTATAGTTCAAATCAAGTTTGAATCCTAACTTTTCAAAACTTTTAGCATTTGGAATAAATGCAAGTGGTAATTCTATTTTTTCTCTTTCCATAATGTCCCCCCCTAAATTAATGATTTTCTTACAAATACATCAACATCCTTATCAATATAGACTGCTACTTGTCCTTCAAGTGTTGTCTTAATAAAACCAAGTCCATTGATTACTATATCTTCATGATATCTTAAAGATAAATCCTTTCTTGATAAGTCCTTTAAGTAATCATGTCTTTTACCATTTATTCTCTTAATCTTTAAATCATTAGACATAAACACTGTAAAACTATTCTTTTCACCTTCAAGATAATCTATTCTAATTATATCATCAATTATTAAAGCTTGTCCACTTTTAATTTGATAAGTCTTAGGTTTTATCTCTTTTTTAGGAGATATCCTCTTAATCCTGTCCTTAGTAACTTTATTTAAAACATTACCATAATCTACTAAACCAGGAGTATCAATCAAATAAAAATCTTTTATCTTCATCTTTATAGTATTAAGAGTAGTCGAAGGCATCGGAGAAATTGTAATATCTGACTTTTCTATAGAATAATTATTAATTATTGCATTTATTAAGGTACTTTTTCCTGCATTAGTATTACCCACTACATACACACTCTGATTAGTACGATACTCTTTAATTAACTTCATCAACTTATCTAAATTATAATTCTTTGATGCTGATATTACTATAAACTTAACAAATGATTTATACATACTATTAAAATAATCAACTATCTTTTCATCTTTTATTGATAAAGGAAGTGCATCTCTTTTATTTAAGATAACTATTATGTTGTTGTTAGGCAAATACTCTCTTATCTTCTCTAAATCAGAAGGCACTGATAAAAGATCCACAACATAAAGAATTAAACTCCTAGTCTTACCAATCTTCTTTAATATATCAATATACTCTTCATTACTCTTAAGAACAACTTCATACTCTCCATAATTCTTCATCTTAAAACAACGTCTACAATAATCATTACTTAAATCATTAACATAACCTTCAATTAATTCATTATTATCTTGAAGTATTACTCCACACCCTAAACATTTCTTAGTCATAATAACTACCTCTTCTTATATTATATTTTTTATTTAATCTTTTAAATATAAAATACTCAATTAAACGATTAAACTTTGTAAAAATTAACTCACTCTGGTGTAGAGGATCTACTAAACAGCAATAGTAACCCATTTTTTTAGCACCACCTACATCAGTTAGTAATTGATCTCCAATCATGCATATGTCTGAAGAATTATAAGATAGTTTTGCTTTTTTATAACCATGTTTAAATGGTTTTCTAGCATCCATTATATATGAAACATCTAACTCTTTAGAAACATACTCTATCTTTTTCTTATTCCATGTATTAGAAATAATAATTATTTTAAAATCTTTTTTTAATTTATTAAATAATTCCTTAACCTTATCATCAATTACATTCTTTTTCTTTTCAATAATAGTATTATCTAAATCATACACTAATACTTTAATACCTATTTTTTTTAATTTATCATAATCAATACTAAATATATCTTTTTGATACATGTCTGCTTTATACATATGAACCTCCACATATATAATAACATAAATAAAAAAAAAGGACAAATATTGTTTTGTCCAATTATTCAACAGTTAATTGATATGGTGATTCTGAAGTCCCTTCTCCACCTGAAATCTTTATGTTAGACGAAAGATAAAGGACTGGGCGCACGGCATACTCGTTGACGTTGAGGCCGGCGTTGACGCTGCTGCTGTAAGCGACATAGCCATCCGAATACACATTGAAAGCGCCGCGGGAATCGTCTGAAAGCTGCGGAAGTAACCATTCATATTGTGATTTGTCTAACCAATTATTTGTTGTTATACAGTTAGAGCCTTCATCATAATGGTATAAGTCTTTTGAACAGTTTTTTGACGCTGCATATCCATAATCACTTGCATACATTATTGCTATTTTTTATTTGTATCATTTTGCATTATTGGATTTGTACCATAATAGTAACCTGTTCTATTTGCTTCATTCTTTCTTTCATATTGCCACATTACATCTGTTGTTATTTCTGGAGTATTATATCCCCCAAGATAATATTTTGCCGTCCCTATCATGTTTTTTGCATCACTACTCAATGTATTATAATATGTTTCATTAAGATAAGTATTTAATGTACTGGGCCTTGCCCAATTATTACCACAATTAGTGCATGCCCCCGGCTCTTTAACTGTTTTCTCTACATTGTAATTGTAATTGTCATTATAATATATCAAATCATTAATATCATTTGAATTAATGCTATAGTTTTGTAGCATTCTTATAGAGTTATCACTTTCATAATTATAAGCAATCGCAGTATCATTATCCCAATTATAACCGCCTATGGATGCATCTCTTATTATTTTAAACCTATTTTCTACATTGCTATCTGTATCTTCAGTTGGTATTATTCCTATTATTCTCCATGTTTCATTATTAAATGTTACATAATTTGCTACATTTCCTCCACGATATCTATATTCTGTTGCAAACTTACTATCTACTTGTAATGTACTATCAATTGTATGGGTTATTTGTTCTAATCCGCCAGTTCCAACTTTAGATTGTGCAAACTCTAAAGCATAATCTTTCTTAGCAGGTGCAGCCTCATTATTAATATTCACTCTAAACTTATAAGAATATTTCTTTTCATTAAATTTATTTGTATCTACACTTGCATCAATCCATGCTCTTAGTCTATAACTTGTTGTTACTTCTTTCTTATTATTTGAAAATATTTCTTCTTGTGATTTTAATACATATTGATTTAGTTTATCTATTGTAGTAGGTTCAACCACTACTGTTTCAGTACTACCTTCTACTTTAGTAAGATAAACTTTAATTTCACTATCACTTAAAGGATTATCTACACTTATTGGTTCTAGTACTATGTTATAGTTTAGTTTTCTTTGTGTATCATCATTTGCTCTTGTTTTAATATATGATAATACTTGGAAATCAAAGTAATTAGTAAGTACTTTACCTTCACTATCTTTTATAGGAAGTGCATTATTCATACCTATTTCATTTGACTCACTATAACTCATTTTTACTTGTCCTGATTGTATTGTGTTTGAACCAGTTAATAAATCGTTTGCAGATGTCCATATTGCATATGTTCCAAAAGATAATATTGCTATACTAAATAATGATAAAAATATCATCACTAATATTTTCTTTTTATTATTTTTCATATCTATTTACTCCTTATTTTCTATACATTAATTTTATAACAAAAAAAGTACTTTTTCAAGCACTATTTATTTCGTTTTTGGTTTACTTAACATATCAAACATATCTTGTTGATATCCATCATCAATAAGTATTGTTTCTTCTTTATTAGATAATTTATATTTTTTATCATTTTTATTCTTATATTCTCTTGCTAAGCCTAATAAATCTATATAAGGATCAATTTCATATTTACTTTCAAAATCTTCTTTTAACATATGACTAATACTAGAAATTTTACTTAAATATAAAACAAAATCATCTTTTGAATACTTATCTTTATATTTATCTGCATAATAAAGTGCAACCAATCTATATAATAAATGTTTCTTATCCATAACTTTATTAATGGAGTCTATTCCTTTAATATTATTTGCTTTAAATCTTTCTAATATTTCTTCTTGTTTCATTTGATAAAATGCACTATTTATACACCCAATAGTAGAACCATATCCTTTTTTATTACTATAATACTTAGGCAAATAACTATTAAGTACATTAGATAATTCATTTACTTTAAACTTAATAAAATCTTCATCATAAGAATCAAATAACTCTAACTTCTCTGTTAATATTTTAAGTAAATATTCATTACTATTTAATTGTTCAACATGAGTAAATGGTTTTTTCTTGTATTCATCTTTATATACTTTCTTATAATGTTCTCCTTGTAATAAAGCATATCTTTTAATGCCAACTTTATCATCATAAAAATCAAGTGATCCTTGATCATTTATATAATCTTCAAGATGCACTAAAAATGTATAATAATACTCTAAGACAGAAGAAGGCATATACTTATATAAAGAATACTTAGTTGATTTATCAAACATATTATGTAAATCTTTAGAATAATATCCTAAAAAACCTAAGTTAAAATTACTCTTTATCTCATTAAACATCCTGTTACTTTTAATGGTTCTATCGGAGGTAGTTATATACTCATTCTTATAACCAAGCCTATCCATCTTATTCATAATATCATTTTCTTTAGTCTTTAACTTACTTATTATTTCATTTTGAGTCATAATATCACCTTCATATAAATATAATAACATAAAAATCAAAGAAAGTATAACTAAATAAGACATTATTATTTATAAATAACTATGTCTATATAAATGTCCATATAAAAACCCCACCAAAAAGTGGAGGCTTTCATAAAGAAGAAACTACATACATAAAAGCTTTCTAATTATTGTTCCATAAATCATACCCATTTTATATACATAATACATAACTTGCACTAATAAGGGAAAAGACAAGATTATTAAAATAGTTTGTATTGTTTTATTCTCTAATTTTTCTTTTAAAACTTGCATAAGTTCTTACTTTTAATTCTTCTAAGTGAAGAACCAAATCCTCTTCCTATATCATATATAGTATTAAAAGCTTGTGTAGCATATCTAATAAGCGAAGCAGTTATACTTAAACCACCATAAGTAGTTTTTAATTCACTACTATTTATGACACTTAAGTGGTCGTGTGTACCCATCTAATGCTCCTACTCCAAAAATAAATGCCGCTATCGCTCCAATTATTGCCCATGCTGATATACCACCAAATGTATTCTTTAACTCTTTATTATTTAATTCTTTCATTTACATTCCTCCTTTTTATTTTATAAATCTTATCAAATAAATCACTATTATCTTGTCTATGTGATATTAATATCACAGTCAAATATGGATAATTATTAAAAATATTCTTTAGTATCATTCTTTCTTCTTCGATTGATATTTCATTAAAACTCTCATCCAAAACTAATATATCTTTTGCTTTTAATAAAGCCCTAGCTATTATTATTTTCTTTCTTTGCCCAGTAGATACATTATTACCATTTTCCTCTAAAAAGATATTTAAGTAATTATCAGTATTAAATGTCTTATCTAAAAGAGTTGTCTTACAACATAGTAATTGCTTATCTTTAGAATTACTTATTAAATCTAAATTTTCTTTAATCGTAGTCTGAAAAAGCGTTTCATTTTGACTAACATAAGTAATATTACCTCTTATAAAAGAAAGACTTAAATCATTAATATCAATATTATCTATCATAATCTTACCACTAGTAACTTTATGATTTCTAAGAAGTAACCTTATAATCGTAGACTTTCCTATACCAGAATCTCCAGTTATAAAAACGTTTTCATTTTCTCTTAACCTCAAATTAAGATTGCTAATAATAGTCTTATCATTCTTTACATAAGATACATTATTAAACACTATCTCTCTTATTTTATTAAACTTATTGTCAGTTTTCTTTTCTTTATTCATTTCTAATATATCTAATACTTTATCCACTGATGTCTTATATATTTTTTTCATTGTAATATTTTCATATACACTACTAAGTAAACCAATAAACAAATAAAATATATTGCCTATTAATATAGTACTTGATATACTACCATTTATTGTTTTTACTATAAATACTGATACTATTATTACAAGTAAATAAAACATATCTATCAAATAATTATTTATTAAATCAAACTTATAATACTCTTTTAAATACTTCTTATTCTTATCTAAAGTAATACTATTATTATTCACTAAATTATCTATTATTTTATTTTCAATACTTAAGTTCTTAATAGTATTAAAAGAAGTCAATGACTCATAAAGATAAGATGAAGTCTTTATTCTCTTATCTTTTAAAATCTTATAGTTTTGGTTAAGTCTTTGTTGATAACTAAGTGAAAGTATCAAAAGAATTATAATAATTATAATAAATATTACTACATAAAATATATTTATAAAAGATATATAGATCAAAATAAAGATAATAAATATTACATCTAAAACAGTAGATATTAGTATTTTACTAATTATATCTTTAAAGTTTTCTATATCAGATATAAAAGTAGCAATCTCTCCAGATGTTGTTTCAATAAAATAATCATATGGGAGGTATAATAAGTGATTTAAAGTGGTTTTAGTAATTTCTTCATCTATATTATTATTAATTTCTATTAGCAATTTATTTTTCTGAAAATACATATATGTTTTAAATATTGTTATATTTATAAAAACAATAAATACTATCAAAAGATAATTAAACGATTTAGTATATCCAGATACAATGGTAGATAAGTAGTAATTAAATGCTAATGAAAAAAGTGAATAAATTATAGATAAAATTATACACTTAAATATTATTCCTTTATTCAAAGAAAATATCTTAAGTATTATGTTTTTTAGTCTTACATCTTTAATCTTTTTAAACTTAGTATCAGAAAATATTATATACTTATTCGTAGTTATAGAGTTATATACTGACCGGTCTATTTTTTTTAACCCATAACTAGGATCCATTACTAAGATATAATCATCATGAATTTCTAAGATTACTATAAAATGATACATTTCTTTATCAATTATAGTATGAGCAATACATGGTAAACTATCTTTCATATTATCAATCTTTGCTGATACACCAAGTGCGTTAAGTCCAAGAGATTTACTTGATGTAATTAAATCATACATAGATACACCATACTTCTCTTTATTTATTAAAGACATAAGTGATGCTCTATTAATTCTTTTGTTATGAAGTAAGAAAATTGTTTGTAAACATGCAATGCCACAGTCATAAGAATTAGTTTGTAAGACATAGTCATATTTTTTCACCTATTATCACCTCTCATATATATAGAACGCACCCTTTATAACAATTTCCTTACAAAAAATAAAAAAAATACGTACTTTACGTATCTTTTTTACATATATTTACACTAAGTTTACACACTCAATTGATATGGATCAGAACTAGTACCAGATCCTCCGGATATTTTTACGTTAGATGATAAAGATAAGACTGGATAAACTTTAGGACCATCATAATTGACATCGTAGTAGCAACCAGGACCATAATTTGATAGATAAAATGCACGTATTCCATTATCTGACTCTGGTGTAAGTAACCACATAGTGTAATGTAGCCATAACCAAATATTCGGTGGTTTACAGCTTGTGGATCCTATATAATTGTTAAAGTCAACTGTACATTCTTTTAACGTTGCATATCCATAATCACTTGCATACATTATCGCTATCTTTTTACTTGCATCATTTTGCATTATTGGATTTGTCCCATAATAATAACCTGTTCTATTTGCTTCATTTTTTCTTTCATATTGCCACATTACATCTGATGTTATATTACTTTCACTATATCCTCCAAGATAATACTTGGTTGTACCTATCATATTTTTAGCATCAGTAGTCAATGTATTATAATAATCATTATTTAAGTATGTATTTAGTGTTGCTTCTATCCAGTTATTTGTATGATTTTCATTCCAATATGTACCTTTAATACCATTATCTGCGACAGATTCATTTTTTATTATTTTAAATCTATTTTCCACATTACCATTTGTATCTTCAGTTGGTATTATTCCTATTATTCTCCATACCTCATTATTAAATGTTACATAGTTATTTACGGTTGTGTCTCCTCCACGATATCTATATTCAGTTGCAAATCTTTCATCTACTTGAAGTGTATTATCTATTTCATGTGTTACTTCTTCAAGTCCGTCTGTTCCTACGTTATCTTCTGCAAACTTTAAAGCATAATCTTTATTTTTTACACTTATTTTCAATATATTTTTAGACTCTACACTACTACTCCATTTGGCATATGATGTATTTGTATAATTATAAGAAATAATTCCTGTTAATAAAAGCACAAAAATACCTATTAATGATAATAGATATTTATTATACTCTTTTATATCTTTAAATAAGGGGTTTATCTTTCTAGTATTTTGCCCCCCCCCCATACGAATTATTGTTTGTCATATTTTTACCTCCATCTTTAAAACAATCTCAATATATCATTAAATGTAACATATAACATCAATAATATTAATAGAATAAATCCTATTGAATGAATTGTATTTTCTACTTTAGGATCTACTGGACTACCTTTGATCTTTTCAATTAATAAGAATAGTATTCTTCCTCCATCAAATGCTGGTAATGGTAATAAGTTAATTACTCCAACATTTATACTTAAAAGTGCCATTAAATATATCAAAGCCACTAATCCTTGTTTACTCATTTGTCCCACAACTGAATATATTCCAACTGGGCCACTCAATTGATTAACTGATACTCCACCAGTAAATAGATTACCTAAAACAATATACATTTGTTTAAATATTGCAAGCCCTTCGTTTATACCATACTTTATAGCATTACTAAGTCCATGATGAGTTTCACTTCCCATCACTATACCTACAATATACCTTTCACTTTTATCACTTGCTATTTCTTTTATTGGTTTAACTTGATACGTTCTTACAGTTCCATCTTGTTTTTCTACTTCAAATACTACTGTATTATTTAAATCTTCAAGTGCTAAATATAATGATATATCATCTTTATAAGTAACTTTATGATCATTTATTCTTAATACTTTATCATTAGCTTCAATTCCTGAGATAGCAGCAGGATAATTATCTGCCACTTCAGTAATTATTGGTTCCGTACTAGGAGAACCAAATATTAAACCAGATATAATTAATATTAAAAATGCAAATATAAAATTAAACCCTACTCCCATGAACATTACTAAAAATCTTTGCCATGGTTTTTTATCTTGAAGATTACTTCCTTTATGTTCCTTTAACTTTTCAGGATCAACTTCTTCTCCCGCTAGAGAAACAAATCCACCAATTGGAATTAATCTTATTGAATACTTTGTCTTATCTTTTGCTATTTTTTGAATAACCTTAGGACCCATTCCTATGGAAAATTCATATACATGAACTCCCACTAATTTAGCAAATAAGAAATGTCCTCCTTCATGTACTAAAACTATAATACCTAAAATAAATATAAATAATATTAACGTCAACATATAAAGCCTCCTTATAAAATGTTCATAAATAATATAAATGTAAGTGCTACAAATATTAAACTATCTAATCTATCAAGTATACCACCATGACCGGGTATAATATTTGAATAATCTTTTACTTTATAATATCTTTTTATACTTGAAAATACTAAATCACCAAGTTGTCCTATAACTGAAAGTAGTAATGTTATTAAGACTACTACTAGTATATTCTCATTTGTAGTAATTATAAGACTATAAAACATAACAGGTATAATAGTGCCCACTAAACTACCTATTACTGCACCCTCAACTGTTTTGTTTGGACTAATTTTAGGACAAAGCTTGTGTCTTCCTATTAAGCTTCCACCAGCATAGGCAAAAGTATCAGTCATAACAGTTATTAATGCTATATATATAATATAAACAACACCCATATTTTCAATCAATATAAATGTATTAAAAGATATTGCTAAGAATAAAGTTGATGACATTAAATATAACGCATCCTTTATATTATATTTTTCATTATTATTTATTAATACTAATGGTAATAAAAATACTAAGAAAAGTATTATAAATATTTGATACGTTAATGAATAATCTATAAAATAATAATTATTTCCAAACGCTATTAAAAAAATAACAAATAAATATGAAATAACTTCCATTACTATTGGTATATCACTTTCTTTTTTTCTTAAATCAATTAATTCTTTTAATCCAAGTATTGCAAGTGCTATTGCAAGTACTTTAAATGGTAATCCTCCCATCAACACAAGAGGTATAATTACTAATATCATTACTATTGCACTAATTATTCTTGTTTTCAAAATTATCACATCCTAGAACAATTATATAAAATATATAAAAAAAAAGCAATAATTATCGCTCTTTTACTCCACTCTTTTTCATTTCTTTACATGGCACTAAATATCCAAGTTCCTTACCTTTATCAATAATAACTCTTTCATCAAAAGATACATAAACTTGATTAGTAATACCACTTTTTATGTGTAAGTTCATTCTATCATCTAAGGTTAATATATCATAATCACCAGATTGTATACATTTTGCAACAGGTCTATTATTATCTATATTAGTACGCACTAATCTATCCTCAAAACCAATTACTATATCTTCCCTAGAAATTATAGAAACTGATCTCATGTCATTAAGTTCTTTTTTAATTAACTTATCATTTTGTACTAATTGATTTTTTAATGTTTCTAAAAGATATATATCTTTATACTCTTCATAATTATTTACTCTTTTTAATAATTCTTCTCTTACAACTAAAAGACTATCTAATTTACTCATAAATCTTCACTCCTTTTTATGCTACTTTTAAAAAAGCACTTAACAATCACAGAATCAACTTTATCATCTGGAAAAGATGGCTAGATTATAACACATTTTTTCGCTTTTGTCAAGTTAATCATTTTGCGGTCCCAATTTGGGACCGCAAACACATAGTAATATCAAGGATTTCAGTAAAAAACATCAATTTTTTAGTCATTCTTGGGACCGCAAATTATTCTAAAAATTAAAGTTTTATGACACCTTTAATCAATAAAAATCAACTATTTATATTTTGCGGTCGAAAATTTCGACCGCAAATATGCCATAATATCAATGGTTTCAAATAAAAAATCAAGTTTGCGGTCGAAATTTTTGACCGCAAATCATCATCACTTTTCTATATCTTCAATTTTCTTAATCAACTCATCAATAAACATCTTTTCATTCATTTTATAAATATGACTATATTTCTTTCCAACATCTTTTAATGACATTTCACTGACATACACTTCTTTTCTATCTAAAATAATGTATCTATCATGAAAAAATCTCTATGGTATTTCATAGAGATGTAAGATTTAACGACTTAGGGCTTCAAAAGTTTCCTAACACTCCATTTAGTATTTATACATTCGTTTAAATAAAAATTTTTTTTAAGCTCTTCTTCGATCTTAATAAGTTCTAAATAGTGAGACCAACTTAATTGCGACGACAGTGTTGCCGCAATTGGAAAACATATATAAAACTTTCTCATTCTTTCAAGATTTCGTTTAGAAAACCCTTTACCAAACTATTTAATTAGTTTTTGAGACAATTTATCAAGTACATAATCTCCATAACTTGCTCTTTCATCACCTTGTTGTTTTTCCATAATTGTTTTTCCTATATTCCAATATAAATTAAGCATTTCTGTATTAGTTGATAACTAATTATTTAATATTGTCAAATTAATCATTTTGCGGTCAAAAATTTTGACCGCAAACACATAGTAATATCAAGGATTTCAGTAAAAAACATCAATTTTTTAGTCATTCTTGGGACCGCAAACAACTAATAATATATCGATAAAATAAAACTAAATTAATTTTGCGGTCCCAAATTGGGACCGCAAATACATAGTAATACCAAGGGTTTCAGTAAAAAACATCAATTTTTTAGTCATTCTTGGGACCGCAAATTATTCTAACAATTAAAGCTTTATGACACCTTTAATCAATAAAAATCAACTATTTATATTTTGCGGTCGAAATTTTCGACCGCAAATCATCAAAGTTCTACTATATCCTCAATTTTTTTAATCAATTCATCAATAAACATTTTTTCATTCATTTTATAAATATAACTATATTTCTTTCCAACATCTTTTAATGACATTCCACTTACATATACTTCTGTTCTATCTAAAATAATATATCTATCATGAAAAAAATCATTATTTATAAAAATAATATTTGAATACTGATTATTATACTTTTTCATTAAAATATCATCTAAGTTTTTTGATATTACAATAATCTTTCTATCAATGTTTCTTAATATATCAAATAACTCTTTATTAGCATAATTGTCTACAATTATCACTTCTTTTTCTGAATCATTAAATATATCTAATAAAGTACTATATGCATCATATATCTTTCCATCATAAATAATAGTATTCTGTTTAGAAGAAAACTTATCAAATGATTCTTCTAACTTAAATATTCTCTCTTCATGATTTATAAACAGTCTATTACTCATAATATCATGTGAAATATATTTCTTCATCAATACAAATGCATCCATTATTTGAAGAGTCACAATACTAGCTTTTTTTCCTTTAAGAACTGTTGCTAGCATATACACTCCCTGTTCAGTAAAAACCCTAGGATTACTTCTTGATTTTTCATTTATATTAGCAGATGAAAACTTAGAACGCAAATTGTAACACTCTTCATTATTTAACCGAAAACAATATCTTTCTGGAAACTTTTCCCGATTGTTTTTAACCGCTTGATTTACTTCCTTAGTTCCATTCTTGCATTCATACAATCTTGCAAGATCACTATCCAACATCACCTGCACTCCTCTAATCTCATATATTATACCCTCAATCTTTTCTTGTTCAACTATTTCATTCATCATTATCCCTCCAGTCAAAAAAAGATACACCACTCCTAATGGCATATCTCCGCATCATGCATATTTTTCTCATTGCTAAAGGAAAATATACGTTATCGTTCAAATTGTCATACTAATGAAAAGCAATATAATCAGTACAATTACATTATATCAATTAGTTTTATTCTATACAATAGTTTTCACTCTATAAAAAGCACTACTTAGTAACATCCACCCATTCTACATAAGAAGAATACTTTTCTAACTGTTCTATACTAAGCTTAATAGCACTATTCTCACTACCACAAGCTGGATAAACATAATGATTAGCTTTCAAAGAAAAATCAAGATATACTTTAACACCATCTTTTATAGCAAAAGGACATACTCCTCCGATTTTATGACCAATCAAACTATCTAAATCTTCTTGTGGTATCATCTTAGCTTTTTTACCAAAATATTCTTTATACTTATGATTATCTATTTTAGCATCACCAGACATTACTATTAAGATTGGTTCATCTAACATAAATGCAAGAGTCTTTGCTATTTGATTTGACTCTACTCCTAGAGCATGTGCTGCCTGCATAACAGTAGCACTAATACCATCTACTTCAATTATTTCATCATCTATTCCATACTTTCTAAAGTATTCTTTTACTTTTACTAAACTCACTTTATCTCTTCTTTCTTTTTAAAATATCTATTGCAATGGGCACATGTTCCTCAGTTAAACCACCATTAAAGAAGTCTGTTTTAACTTGATTATCATCATTTAATTCTTCATCATCTAAAATAACATAACCATCTATATTTTTATTATTATCTAAATAATATCTTATTTCTTCTGTCCTACTCATCATCGAAGGAGTAATATCATATATCTCTATATCATATTCCTTTAATAACTCTAAAAACTCTTTATGATAAGTAGTATCTGCGACTATCTTTCCATCTTTTCTTAAAAGACCAATTCTCCATGATGAAGAAAGTACAACTTTAGTATCATCATTACTTGTAATTATCTCTTTTAATAACAATAACTTATCTTTTGATATTTCTATTTCTTTAGTCTTAAACTTCTCAAAAATTAAGTTTTGATCATTAAGTACTCCATCTACATCTAAAAATATTACTTTCATATTAATCTAAATCCTTTAAATGAATATTCCATTTGAGTAAATACTCATATATTTTCTCTACAGGTATTCCTAATATGTTATAAAAACTACCTTCTATCTTATTAATAAAATTAGAAACTACAGTTTCTATAGTAAAACCAGAGGCATATAAAACATTAGGATCATTATCTATATAATAATCTATATCACATTCATCTATTTTATTTAAAGTAATAACAGTCTCTTGATAATCATTAACTACTTCATTATTTATTTTATTGATTAAAGCAATACCTGTTATTACTTTAAAAGTATTATTTGAACAAAGTCTTAAATTATCTTTAGCTTCATTTATAGATTCTGGTTTTTCTAATATTTTATTACCTACTAAAACAACTGTATCAAGTCCTAAAACAATGCAATCATCAACATCAACAGAATATGCTTTTTCTAAAGATAATCTTTTTACATATTCATAAACGTCTTCATCATCTTGTTTTATTTCTATATAATTGCTTTCTTTTTTTATATGTTTAATACATGCTTGTTTTAAAACATCGCTCTTAAAACTCGAAGTACTAGCTAACACTAACTTCATTACATACCTCTTTTTTCTACATTAATTTCCTTATCATAAGACTTATCGTACTCATCAATTACTTGTTTTAAAAACTCTAACTTCAAACAAGTTCTAGCATTTTTTCTTATAACTTCTTCAACCGTAGTAGCAGAAGGCATTAACTGTCTTGAATCAATTAATGTATATTTTACTAACTCTCCATTTCTATCAAACTCAAACTCTTTTACTATATTAATAGGAGCAAGTCCTCTTTCTTCTCTTCTTTTATTTAATTTTTCTTGTTCAATTAATGCTTGTTCTACTCCCATACTACCAGGATTAAACATAATAGTAAATGCTTTTTCAGGAGCAAACTCAGCATGGGTTCTAGTTGATCCTTGTATAGCAAATGAATCAGTAGATGAAAGATTATCAACATAACTTACATCAAGTCCTTTAGGATGAGAGGTATAAGTAGCACCCATTATTCCCCTTGCAACACTTACATCATTAGTATAAGCATCTTCTTTATGTGGCAATATATCAGTATCAAACACTGCTCTACCTAATTTTATTACGTCGGAAGATGAGGCAAATATTCCAGCATGACCAGAAAAACCTCCGACTGCTAAAGCACTTGGATCATTTATTCTTCCATATGCTGCATTTGGACTACCAGTAAGCAATTTAAACTTCTTTTGAGGAACAATTATATGAGTTTCATTTAAACCTAATGGTTTAGTAATATACTCATCAATTAAATCTTCATACTTCTTATCAGTAATCCTTTCCATTACTTCTTTCATAATCATCATGCCCATATCATTATAATTATACTTTCCTTTATTTACAACATTAATATTATATAAAGTATCAAGAGCCTCATCAATTGTCTTCTTATCAGATATTCTACCATCAGTCCTAAACTCTACTGCGAATGTTAAAATATCTCTTACTGTCAAATCTCCTAAATTAGTAAATCTATTATCTAGTTCACTAATCTTATCATCCATAGAAAAGTATTCTTCTTTTATTAAGTTATACGCTAATACTTCAGTATAAAACTTAGTCATTGATGCAATATCAAACAAAGCATTATCTGGCATTGGATCAGTTAAATAATTAATATTTCCACCATACAATTTTACATTTATATTAGAAACATTAATACCAACAGTATAACCAGGTGTTGGATATTTTCTTCTCATATCTTCTAATTGATCAAAATTGTCCTTTATCATTAATTCTACTAATTCTTCAGGTGTTGCATCCTTATTATTTTTAATTACATCAAGAGCTTCCATAGTTACTTGTTCTATATCTTTTTTATCCGCATAAATAGATTTCTTTCCTACATCGATTACAAAATTATTAAATATTCTCTCTAAATTCATATTATCTCTCCTATTTCTCTATTACTATTGTAATTGGTCCATCATTAATTAACTCTACTTGCATATCTGCTCTAAAAATACCAGTTTGTGTATTTATTTTACTCCTCAACTCTTCATTAAAAATATCATAAAGTAAAGATGCATCCTCCTGCTTCATAGCATTTATATATGATGGTCTATTCCCCTTATTAGCATCTGCATACAAGGTAAATTGTGATACTGAAAGAACACTACCTCCAATATCACTAACAGATTTATTCATTACTCCTTCTTCATCATCAAATACTCTAAGATTAACTATTTTATTAACCATCCACTTTATCTTATCAATATTATCATCATGAGTAAACCCAACAAGTACTAAAAGACCTTTATCAATACAGCCTACTGTCTTACCCTCAACTTTAACACTTGATGATTTTACTCTTTGCACTACTACTCTCATTGCATTATCCTTTCTACTTCTACTACGTTTTGTATTTTTCTTAATTCTTTCAAATATTTATCCATCTCATCACTTGATGAAATAATTACTTCAAGACTATAGATGTTTTTATCACTCTTATTAAGTAAATTAATACTTTCTATTTGGATATTCATACTAGCAGAAGTCTGTACTATATCTACTATTTTATTATCCTTAGTATTAGTATAAATAACTATATCAGAATAATATTTATTCTTAATCTTAGTATTCCAACTAGCACTTATTACCCTATCATCCATATCATTAATATTAAGACAATTCTTTCTATGAATACTTATACCACTTCCTTTGGTAATGAAACCAATTATATCGTCTCCTGGTATTGGAAGACAGCAGTTAGCAATATGGGTTTGTATATTTTTAGTATTTCCTACGACTATATCATTATCGGTATCAAGTACTTTAAGTTTTACTTCTTTTTTTTGTTCTTGGGATTCTTCATCTTTATTTTTTACAATGCTTTTAACAGAAAACTTATTATTACCAATATTTAAAAATAAATCCTCAATAGTATCTAATTTAAAACTCTTAAGTACTTCTTTTATATTATCAGGTTTTAAAAACTCAGTCGAAGAAATCTTCTTTCTTCTTAATTCCTTTTCAAGTAAATTCTTTCCTGATTCAATATAATCTTCTCTAGTAGTCTTATTAAAAAATGCTTTAATCTTACTCTTAGCCTGAGTAGTCTTTACAATATTTAACCATTCTCTAGATGGACCCTTAGAATTATTATTAGTAAGTATCTTAACTATATCTCCATTTTGCAACTCATATGACAAGTTAACCATATTATTATTTACAATAGCACCAGTCATTTTATCTCCAACTTGAGTATGAATTCTATAAGCAAAATCTATCGGAGTAGAACCATTTGGTAGTTCAAACACATCCCCTTTAGGAGTATAAACATAAATATTATTATTTAATACTTCATCTTTTACTCTATTTACAAAATCTTCATTAGTCATCTTTTCTTCATTTAATTCAATTATTGACTTATAAAATTGAAGTTTTTGTTCTGTTATATTTTGCATTTCTAAAGCAGCATTCTTATGTTCTTTATAAGCCCAATGAGATGCAATACCATTTTCCGCTATTTCATCCATATCATATGTTCTTATTTGTATTTCAAATAAATTACCATCCAACCCAAACACAGTTGTATGTAGTGTTTGATAAAGATTAGTCTTAGGCATTGCAATATAATCTTTAAATCTCTTAGATACAGGCTTATATTTAGAATGAATAAGACCTAGTGCTAAATAACATTCTTGCTCTTTATCCACTAATATTCTAATAGCAAGTAAATCATATATATCAGAAAAACTTCTTCCCTTATCTAACTTCTTATAAATACTATATATACTCTTAGCACGACCCTTTATCTCATGCTTTATTCCATTATTCTTTAAAAGAGTACTAACCTCATCCATCATCTTAGATACACATTCTTCTCTTTCAATCTTAGTATTATTAAGTTTTTCTACAACATCATAATATACATCAGGTTTAGAATACTTTAAAGAAAGATCCTCAAGCTCAGACTTTATCTTATGCATACCCAAACGATGCGCAATTGGTGCTAGTATTTCAAGAGTTTCCTTTGCTTTTAGTTTTTGTCTATCTACTGGTATTGCATATAATGTTCTCATATTATGAAGACGATCTGCAAGCTTAATTATTATTACTCTTACATCTTCACTCATACCTACGATTATCTTTTTATAATAATTAGTAAGATATTCATTTTCAGTAGAAACATTAATACTATTAATCTTAGTTACTCCATCCACTAAATTAGCAACAGTTTTACCAAATAAGTTTTCTAACTCTTCCTTAGGAGTCGGAGTATCTTCCAAAACATCATGAAGCAAAGACGCAATTATAGTATCCTTATCCGCCTTAATAGTAGTAAGTATTATTGCAACAGATAAAGGATGAATTATATACTCTTCCCCAGTCTTACGATATTGTCCTTCATGTTTAGAATAAGCATAATCAATAGCTTTTTCTATTATCTCTATTTCATCTTTATCTAAATAATTTAATTTATCTATTAATTCTTTTCTTAGGTCACTACTTTTAATAACCATAATACCACCTACTTTATTTCTATTTTAAGTATATCATCAACCATCTCCGCAAGAGTTAACCCCTTAGTATTTTTCCACTTAGTATTAGTTAAATAATTCCATATATCATCATTAGTAATATAAGTAATACCCTTATCTTTTAACTCATCAACCTTAGTAGTCATTGCTATTTCAAGTCTATTTCTTAAATCCTCAAGAGAATTAAAATTCATATCATTTACCTCCATAAAATATAAATGGTTTCATTGTATTCTTATTCTTATCATAGTCCATATAAAGAGCAATATTCTTACCATTCCTTCTAAATAATATTGGCTTATCCCCAGTTTTTTCTATTAAGCCTCCATTCTTTACTACATCATATAAATTATCAGGGACTTCGACTATGTCTAGATCGATTACATCCTCAATGTCAAGTAACTTATAATTACCATTTTTTATATCCTTTATTGTATAGGCATCATCAAGAGAAAACTTATCTTGTTTAGTTCTTTTCAAATTACTCATACACATCGGTATATTAATACTTTTACCCATGTCATTAATTAAACTTCTTATATAAGTTCCCTTAGAAACATTACATCTAAAAGAAAAATATAATTTATTATCTCTTTCATAAATATCAATCAACTCTATAGAACGAATATTAACGAGTTTTTTAGGAAGAGTAACAGACTCTCCTTTCCTAGCATATTCATATAATTTTTTACCATTTACTTTAACCGCTGAATAAATAGGTACTTCTTGTAAATATAAGCCTCTATATTTATTTAAAACATTAATAATTACATCTTTATCTATTTCTTTAATATCTACTCTTTTAGTAATAGTACCTGTAACATCATATGTATCAGTAGAAGTCCCAATAAGAGCCTCTGCTACATACTCCTTATAATCACTCTCAAATAAATTACCAACTTTAGTATACTTACCAATTCCTATTATTAAAAGACCAGTAGCAAGAGGATCAAGCGTACCGAAATGTCCCATCTTATTAGTATGAAAAACCTTAGACAAACAATTCACAACATCCCTAGAAGTATATCCCTTATCTTTATTCACTAGTAGTATTTTATCCAAAATATCACCTTCTTAATAAATAAATTATATCACTAAAATATCAAAATATATAGAAAAATAATTAGATTTCTCCAATTATTTTGTTAATTTTTTAATATCTTTTTCTTGTCTATCAAATAGTTCTTTAAAATATTCATAATCATCATCATTAAAATACTTATGTTTATTCATATCTAAAATATATCTTTTTATTTGAGGTTCATTTCTTTTTGCTAAAAACATAGAATGCTCCTCATTAAAAGAATCAATTTCTTCATCACTCCAATCTCTAGTTAAATCATGAATAATTAGATCCCTTTTATTAATATATTCTAAGTATTCTTGTTCCTTCTTATTAAATAATTGATCCTTTAGCTTTAATAAATAATCTTTTATCATATTATCATCCCTTTATATTATATTTCTTATTAAACTTATCTATTTGTGAAGATCTATTCTTAATCTTACCACACCTTTCCTTTTGTACAAGAAGAGTATTTATATATTCAGTCATTATCTTATCACTAAGTTCAACCGGATAAACTGTTATTATCTGATTACTATGTTTAATAGTAAGTACCTCAAGAAGTGATGATATGCCATTATTATTATAAGAAAAAACATAATGATCTACCCCATCATAATGAGGATACTTAATAGATAAAGGAATAATATCCTCTAAATCATTAAACATGTTTATTACCTTCCCATAAGAAAACTTAAACTCTTCACTAAATACATGACGATCCAAAACATGTTCTAAGGCTCTACATCTATTATATTCTATTTGTTGATTAATAAAATATTGTTCCGATACTGTACTAGTATTAACACAATTCTTCTTAAGTAAAAATAAATAAATTCCTCTTAATTTATAAAAATCATTATCTGAATACTCAACCAAATTACCAAAATTAATCTTTTTATAATAATCCATAGCAAGATCGTACTTTTCAAGTTCCATTAATAAATAAATATATGTAACATATATATAATCTTTTTTAATTCTATCATTATCTTCGATATGTTCCAAAAGCTTAACCATTTCTTTTTCAGCTTTATTAATTCTATTCTCACACATAAGTAATTTAACATCATAAAACTTAGCAACATAATCAGTAGAATACTCTTTTATATAAGAATCTAAACTCTTACGTGCACTTTTATAATCATATTCTAATATCAATTGTCTTATTTTCTTCAATCTTAAAAGATCATTATACATAACCATTACCCCTTTAATTAGTGCATATTATATCATATTTTTCTATTTCTGTAAAGTTTTATACTTGGAGTTAAACTTATCTATTTGAGATACAACTTTCCTCTTTTTAGTAGAGTGATATTCCATGATTGGTTCAGATATTATCTCATTAATTACTCTATTAGAATTTTTTTGATCCTCAACAGGAAACATAGATAATATTTCTAAGCTATCATTATTAGTTATTACTTTTAATATATCAGTATAAGAACCATCCTGAAGATTTATTCCAATATCTTTAATTCTAAAATAATAAACATCACCATAGATATAATCAAATGTTTTTTCTGCATATAAAAGTGCTAAGTTAATAGTAGAATACAACTTCTCAAAAATTTCATAATCCATATTAAATGAATATTGAAAAGTATCTATATTTATACGAGTATTAATATTATGTTTTTCATAAATATGACTAAGTGCAATATAATCACTATAATAATATATTTGCATCATTGAATAAGTATTAATATCATACACATCAGAATCTAAACCAAGCTCTTTTTTTAAGTAATTTAAAGTTCTGATACTATTAATAGTAAATCTGGTAGGCCTTGTTTCCAATTCCTTATAATCTATCATATTACAATAATAATAAGCCTCATCATATCTTCCTTGTTTTAAAAGAAGTATTACTAAATAATAAATAGTCTCACTCACATTATTAGACTTTTTATCTTGTACCAAACTTTCTTTAAAAATATCAATTGCCATATCCTTTTTATCTAAATATCCAAGAAACCTAGCATAAACTGTCAAATATACAAAATTTTTAGAATCTGGATACTTATTCTGATAATCTTTTAAATACTTTTCAGCCTTATCAATATCACCATTAGTAAGTAATTTAGATATAGTTATCAAATCATGTATATTACTTCGATTAATCCTTTTATTATCACTCATTATATCACTCCGAACGTATCAAATATAATAGCATATTTTATATAAAAAGTAAACAATAAGAAAAATGATATACATATAAATTGCATATCATTCAATTATTAGTTAATGGATAACGTATAAGGTTCAGAACTAGTACCAGATCCTCCGGATATTTTTACGTTAGATGAGAGTGTTAGGACTGGGCACACGGCATACTCGCTGCGGCTGACGTAGTCGTTGTAATAGACATAGCCACTCGAATACACACTGAAAGCAGCGTAGGAATTGTCTGAACGCTGCGGAAGAAACCATGTATGTGTACTTTTATCTAACCAATTATTTGTTGTTTTACAACTTGCTGAATCTATATAATCATATAAGTTACTTGTACATTCTTTTGATGCTGCATATCCATAATCACTTGCATACATTATTGCTATCTTTTTAGAAGCATCATTTTGCATTATTGGATTTGTTCCATAATAATATCCTGTTCTATTTGCATCATTTTTTCTTTCATACTGCCACATTATATCTGATGTTATTTCTGAAGTATTGTATCCTCCAAAATAGTATTTTGCTGTTCCAATCATGTTTTTTGCATCACTTGTTAATGTATTATAATAATCATTATTTAAATATGTATTTAGTGTTCCTGTTATCCAATTATTCGTGTTATTTTCATTCCAATACTTATTTCCTATTGAGGTATCTTTTATTATTTTTATTCGATTTTCTACTTTACCATTTGTATCTTCAGTAGGGATTACTCCAATTATTCTCCATACCTCATTATTGAATGTTACATAGTTTTTTACTACTGAGTCTCCTCCACGATATCTATATTCAGTTGCAAATTTATTATCTACTTGTAATGTATTATCTATAGTATGAGTTATTGATTCTAATCCATCTGTTCCAACTTTAGCTTGTGCGAATTCTAAAGCGTAATCTTTCTTTTTTACACTTAGTTTTATTATATTCTTTGATTCTACACTACTACTCCACTTAGCATAAGAAGTATTTGTATAATTATAAGATATTATTCCTGTAAATAAAAGCACAAAAATACCTATTAATGATAATAGATATTTATTATACTCTTTTATATCTTTAAATAAGGGGTTTATCTTATAAGTATTTTGCCCCCCCCCCAATCGAATATTTGTTCATATTTTTTACCTCCATAGTTTCTTATAAGTTAATTTTATAACAAAAAAAGTACTTTTACAAGTACTATTTAATTCTTTTATAAGATTTCTCTATTATTAAACTAATGCTCCTCCACCATCAACTATTATAAATTGTCCTTGTACATAACTTGAAGCATCACTAGATAAATAAAGTATTGTACCGTTAAGTTCTTTTTCATTACCGGGTCTGCCTGTTGGATTTAGCATATTATAACCATTTAAAAACTCTTCACTTTTGAATAATGTATCTTTAGTCATACCGGTTTTAAAAAGTGCTGGTCCAATAGCATTTACAGTAATACCATATCTTGCATAAGAACAAGCCATTCCAGTAGTTAATCCTAAAACTGCAGCTTTCGAAGCATTATAACTATGTCTTATAAATATATCATTTTTATCTGCGATTACTGCATTAACTGAAGCAATATTTACTATCTTTCCATATTTTCTTTCTTTCATACCAGGTATTATATATTTACTAAGTAAATACATTCCTTTTACATTAACATTAAATGACTTATCCCATTCATCTTCCGTTAATGTTTCTACTCCTCCACGTACTGCTACTCCAGCATTATTAAGTAATATATCTATATGAGAAAATACTTCTAATACTTTACTTACTGCATCTTTAACTTGCACTTCTTTAGTAACATCACATTCTATAGCAATTACCTTTCTACCTAATTTTTCTATTTCTTCTTTTACTTTTTCTAAATCATTTTCATTTAAATCTAATAAAGCAACATCTGCTCCATACTCTGCATACATAACCGCAGCATCATGTCCAAGTCCTGAAGATGCTCCAGTAACTACTGCTACTTTTCCTTCTAAATTAAACATGTCTTTCATATATATCCCTCCATAACAATTATATAATCAGAACCCATATTTGTAAATAAAAAACATTTCACAAAGAAATGTTTATATTGATTTAATTAAATCATATACAGTTTGAATATCTATCTTTAAAAAATATACCAATAAGAATGAAAGAACTAAAAACGGTCCATAAGGTAACTTTCTTTCTTTGTTTATAAAATATATTATTAATGATGCAGGAAGTGCTATAAAAGCAGAAAGTGCAATTGATACAAATGATATTGAAGGAACCATTACCATACCAAGTGCAAAAAGTAACTTCACATCCCCTCCACCAAGAGATTCTTCTTTAAATAGTATATTTCCAAAGTTCATTAACAAATACATAAACAAAAACATTATTGCACCAAATACTAAATACTTACATGCTCCAAGAAATCCAAATCTTAATATATTTATTATAAATATTAAAACTGCAAAAAAGATATTTATTTCATCAGGTATTATATAATAATTTAAATCAGTGACAACAATTATTACAAACATTGATGATAAAGCAAGAGCCATTAATAAATCATAACTAAATCCAAATGAGTAATAACTAATTGAAAAAAGTAGTCCTGTAAATAATTCAATCATTGGATAAAATACTGATATTTTAGTTTTACATTTTTTACATCTTCCACCTTGGATTATATAGGATATAACAGGTATTAGTTCAATTGGTTTTAATTCATGATTGCACTTAGGACAGTGACTTCTTGGTTTTACCAAAGATTCATTATTACATAGTCTAAAGCCTACTACATTATAGAATGATCCAAAAACTAAACCTAGTATAAAAAACATTATTAAATATATTGATTCCACTTTACTCCCCCTTGTTTAATTACATAATTTGTCCGTAGAATGAGAACATTGGTATAATAACTGATAATACTACTACTCCGACCATAAATGCAAGCATTATAATCATTACTGGTTCAATAAATGTATTTACTCTCTTAATAGCATTAGTATACAAATCATTATAATAATTTGATACATATTCCATCATCATTGGAAGTCTACCAGTATTTTCACCAGTAACTAACATTTCATATGCTACAACTGGGAAAGCCCATTTATCACGGAAAGAATCACTAAGTTTAGCACCTTTAGCTAAGTTATTAAGTGAGTCATTTATTATTTCTTTATAAACTTCATTTTGTGATACAGTTTCAAGTATTGCCATTGAATCTGTTATAAATACATTATGATTAAGAAGTGAAGCAAATGTTTTTGTAAATTGAGTAACTTCTTTATATATAATTATATTTTTAATAACAGGTATATGCATATAAACTGTTTGCATTGCTTTTTTAAATCCTTTTGAATATTTAAAGCATATAACATATGTTGCAAGAAGTAACACCAAAGCCATTAAAATAATTAAACCATTACTAGTAAAGAACTTACTTATTGAAAGTATTACAGTAGTTATTTTAGGAAGTTTAGCACCATTTGCAACGAATATTCCTTGAAATTCTGGTATTACATATACTAATATAAAAGTCATTACACATATTGCAAACACAAATATAATCGTAGGATATGCCATTGCACTAATTGCTTGTTTTCTTGTTCTATCAATCGCAGTATAATATTCAGTCATATCATCTAATATTTCAGGTAAATCCCCAGTCATTTCTGCTGTTTTTACCATGTTAATCAAAAGTTTAGGAAACGTATTTCCTTGAGATGCTAAAGCATTCGAAAAACTTTCACCCTTATAAAGTTGATAAGTTATATTTGAAAACACTTTCTTTTGAGCGGGTTTAACTGACTGTCTTTGTAATATTCTAACAGAGTCAATAAGAGGTATACCTGCTTTTAAATATGTTGAAAGTTGTGTAAGTATAAAAGCAAGTTGTGACATCTTAAGACGTGGAGAACCACCAATTTGGGCATTCATAATACCCTTCATTGCATCAATTCTAATTACTTGAAACCCTTCATTTTCAAGAAACGTTTTTACTTCAGCAGTACTAGTCCCATCTATTTGTCCTTTAATTTTTTGTCCTTGTTGATTAAGTACCTCATAAGAATAGGCTGTCATTTTAACACCAGTTGCATTAACACCCTTTATATCAACATGAATTCCATCAGTGGTATTGACTCCAGGATTTTGGACAGGAACACCATTAATATTAGTGTTAGCTTGATTCTTAAGCATTTCTTGTCTTGTTTGTTCTTCGATCATCCTAAGTTGTTTTTGCATTTCTTCATCAAGAATACCTTCTTTTTGAGAAAGTTCATTACGTAATCTATTAACATGTTCTTGAGCTTGTTCCATTTCTCCTTGTAAAGCATTAACTTTACTTTCAGACATTTCAATTTGATCTTTTAATATATCTACATAATCATCTAACTGATTAACATATTGATTTTGATTATCAACAACATTTTCTACATTAAAATCATCATCTACTTTATTATTTTTCTTTTTCATACGGCATTGCCCCTTTATTATTACTATAATCATTTTACAAAAAATAATAATCTATGTCAATTACCAAAAGAAAAAAGTAGAAATAAATCTACTCAGTTTTCTTTTCTTTTTCTACAACAACATCTTTTTTACTATAAAAATCTCTTACTTTCTTTTCTAATTCATCTCTTAACTTAGGATTACTTCTTAAAAGAGTCTTAACATTTTCTTTACCTTGACCAATACGTTCTCCATTATAAGAATACCATGCACCACTTTTATCAACGATATCGGCATCAACTGCTAAATCAATAATTTCTCCCTCTTTAGATATACCTGTTCCATACATAATTTCAACACAAGCAGTTTTAAATGGAGGAGCAACTTTATTCTTTACTACTTTAATATTAGTTTTAGCACCTACAACTGTATCACCATTCTTAATTTGTTCACCACGTCTTACATCAAGTCTGATTGTTGAGTAAAACTTCAACGCCCTTCCTCCAGGTGTAGTTTCAGGATTACCAAACATAACTCCTACTTTTTCTCTTAGTTGATTAATAAATATAGCAGTAGTATTAGTCTTACTAATTGTACCACTTAACTTTCTTAATGCTTGTGACATAAGTCTTGCTTGAAGCCCAACATGAGAATCTCCCATTTCACCTTCAATTTCAGCCTTTGGTACTAACGCCGCTACCGAATCAATTACAATTATATCAACAACTTCACTTCTAACTAATGCTTCACATATTTCTAATGCTTGTTCACCAGTATCAGGTTGTGATAATAATAATTCATTAATATTTACTCCTAACTTTTTAGCATAAACAGGATCAAGTGCATGTTCTGCATCTATAAATGCTGCACGTCCTCCTTTTTTTTGTACCTCTGCAATTGCATGAAGTGCAACCGTAGTCTTACCACTTGACTCTGGTCCAAATATTTCAATTATTCTTCCTTTAGGAAAACCATTTACTCCTAACGCTATATCTAGCATTAATGATCCAGATGAAGTAGTTTCAACTTCCATATGTTTTTGTTCACCAAGTTTCATAATAGAACCTTTTCCAAATTGTTTTTCAATATCAGCCATTACTTGGTCTAATGTCTTATTTTCTTCTTTTTTAGCCATAATATTCCTCCTAACATGTATTAATCATAACAACTTTTTAATCATTTGTCAACACTTTTTCAAACATTTGTTTTTATTCAAAAAATGGCACTAAAAAATAAAAATTCCCTTAAGGGAATTTTAAAATTTCATTAACTTTTGTCTATCAATTATAAAATTTCATCTTTAGAATCAATAAAAATATTTTTCTTATTTAACTTATAATACTCTATTCCAGACACAATTGCCATTATAGTTCCAAAGTATAAAAAGAACTTCGATACTTGTAATCCTAATAACTCAAAAGGTAAATTATAAATAAAAGTAAGTGATATACCAATCATTAAACAAGCAGTCTTTATTTTACCACCAGTTCTTGCCGCTACAACTGTACCTTTACTAGCACTCATCATTCTAATAGCATCAACCACTATATCCCTTATTACAATAACAACAGGAATAAAAACAGATATAAAACCTTGACTAGCAAAAATAATTAAAACAGAATTAACAAGAACTTTATCCGCTATCGCATCAAGAAACTTTCCAAAATCAGTTACTTGATTATTCTTTCTAGCAAGCTTACCATCTAAATGATCAGTATAAGATGCAAAAATAAATAATATTCCTGCAATTATATATCTAATATCCACTAAAATATTATGATATAAAAATGTTTTAATTTCTATTCCAACTCTATAGAATGGAAATATTAATAAGACTATTATCACAATTGATAAGAAAAGTCTTAAAAACGTCAACTTTGTTGGAAGATTAAACTTCATAATCACACCTACCCTATAATTAATTTTCTAAGTAATATATAAAATATTACAAGTATAATAACCAAAACCACTATAATAGAAAAAATAGTTCTATTAGAATTCTCATTTCTCTCAATTGTATACGGAGTCCTTATTTTCTTCTTTTCCTCTTCTTTTTTAATTGTTTCAATTCTGTCTTTTAAATCATCTAAATCTATCTTTGAAGTCTTTTCAAATAAATAATCATTTATCTCATCTAAAATACTTTCTGGATCAAGCCCTAAATACTTAGCATATGAAGAAGATATTTCCTTTAATTCTAATACATCCTTAAAAACCTTTCTATTTCCTTCCTCTAAGTTTTCTATAATGATTGGGTCAGTTTTCAAATCACTCGCTACTTCATTAATAGAAATACCTATTTCTTCCCGTTTTTTCTTAAACTGTTCCCCTATTTCTTTCATCCTATCTCTCCTTAATTATATAAAAAAAATAATATTTAATAAGCCATGTTCTGTACCATAAAGGTGGTAAACATTTATCTATCTTTCGATTCCTGAATCAGTTTTATTCCCTATCAGAATTCCCCTACCAAAATTTGGGTTTCTCACTTGCGGGGTTTACCTCGTTTCATTCTTTCAGTTTCCCAAAAGACTCGTTTCTGTGGCACTTTTATATCTACTCTAGTCATATTAAAAACTTAGACTATTTCAAAGCCGTTAGATCACTCTACCCTAGGTTATTTTTTCCCTAGGCACAAACACTAAGAACATCTCAGTTCTTGTGAGCATGGACTTTCCTCTATATAATAAATATACAGCGTTTACCTAAAATATTATTCCCTATTATCCTCTTTTCCGAAAATTACCTTTTCTAAATTAGATATTCTTTTTAAAATATCAACATTCGATGTACCAGTACTAGTATTAGCCTTAGCAATCTCTACATTAACATTAGCATCTCTAAGTTGTTGTTTAAGCCTTAAAATCTCATCAGTAAGTTCATCCTTTTCTTGTTCTTGCTTCTTAATAATATCAATAAAAGTATTATAATCCTCAATCACAAGATCAAGAAATTGATCTACTTCCTTTAATCTAAAACCTCTAGTATCAATTTTAAAGTCTTTTTCTAGTATATCATTAGGTGTTAAATTAAGTTTATTTTGGTACATAATATCACCAACCCTTTACACTTAATATTTTAAAGAAAAATTATTTTTTTGTCAATATCTATGTAAAATATAATAAAACATAGTTTTAAAAACAATATAAAAATGGTATTCTATAAATGAGGTATAATTATGAAATCAAATAAATTAAAAATAATATTAATAATAACATCTACATTACTTGCAATATCTATATCAATTATAGTCTTTCTATACATATTTAGACCCTACAACATTATATTAATAGATAAAGATATAACCATGGAAGTAAACACACCATACAATGAACCAGGATACATAGTAACAAAACTAAATAATAAACCCTTTCATTTAGAGGTAATAAATAATATTAACAGCACTAAAATTGGTGAATACGAAATTACATATAAAATAGGAAACTATAAAAAAATAAGAAAAGTAAATGTTGTAGATACTACTAAACCAGTTATCACCATATTAAAAGATAATCCAATGTATATATGTCCAGATGAAAAAATAAAAGACTATGGCGCTACTGCAAGTGATAACTATGATAAAGATTTAACTAATAAAATTAAAACTACTGTTAAGGAAGATGAAATAATCTATGAAGTATCTGACTCATCAGAAAATAAAACTACTCTATCTAGAAAAATAATTAGAAAAGATATTACAAAACCAGTAATTAAACTTGATAAAAACATCACTATTAAAAAAGGAAGTACTTTTAAAGATGTGTATACCGCAAATGATAATTGTGATGGCAATATTACTGATAAAGTTATAAAAACTGGTAACGTTAACACTAATAAAGTTGGTACTTATGAAATAACTTATAAAGTAAAAGATAAAAGTAATAATGAAGTATCAATCACAAGAAAAGTTAAAGTAATTGATAACACTATCAAAGGAAAAGGTAAAACAATTTACTTAACTTTTGATGATGGTCCAAGCATAGAAAATACACCCGATATATTAGATATATTAAAAAAACATAATATAAAAGCAACTTTCTTTGTAATAAATCATAATAAAAATACTGACTACTTATTAAAAAGAGAATATGATGAAGGCCATGCAATCGGATATCACTCTTACACTCATAATTACTCTAAAATATACAAAAATGATACTGCATACTTTGAAGATCTAAATAAAATTAAAAACAAAGTTAAAAATGTCATAGGAGCAGAAACCAATCTAATAAGATTCCCCGGAGGTAGTTCTAACACAATAAGTAAAAGTTACAATAAAGGTATTATGACAAGACTTACTAAAAGTGTTACTGAAAAAGGATATATCTATTTTGATTGGAACGTTGGTTCTAGTGACACTACTCTAAAAGACTCAAAAAAGATTTGTAATCAAGTAACTAAAAGTTTAATCTATAAAGAAAACGTTGTCTTAATGCATGATTCTAGTGATAAAATATACAATAGTGAAGCACTTTCTTGCATTATAAAATATGGTATGGAAAACGGATACGAATTCTCTAAACTAGATAATAACTCTAATACTGCCCATCACTATGTAAACAATTAGTAAATATCTGTCAATATATGTCTAAAAATTAGTATTAAATATATACTAATTTTTTTTGATTTGTTATAATTATATATATAATAATGAAAGTGGTGATTAAATGAAGAAAATAACTAATTGTTTTTTAATAATCTCAATTATGATGAGTTCATTTTTATTTATAAATAACGTAAGTGCTGTAACCTACACTGCTACTGTAACAGATAAAGATGGTATAAATGTAAGAAGTGGTGCTGGTACTAATTACAGTATTTCTGGTTCCCTAAACTATAATGCTAAGATAACATTAGTATCAAATGCTAAAAAATCTGGTAAAGGTTGTTCTGGTGGATGGTATCAAGTTAATTATGGTGGTTCAAGTTCAAGATACATATGTAGCGAATTTGTAAAAGTTACATCTAGTGGTGAAAGTGCTACCATTACAAAAGAAGAATACTACACAATTAAAAATTGGATATCTAGAATAAACGAAAACTCTACTAATATAAGAACAGGTGCAGGCACTAATAATAAAATACAAGATACTGTCTATCTAGGTACTGAAGTAGAAGTCATCGATACATTAAAAGATTGGTACAAAGTAAAATATTATAATAATAAAACAGGATATGTATATAAACCACTAGTAAGTTTCTATGATGAAATAGTAGCAAAAGATACTGCATACGAAGCAACTCTAAAAAAAGCAGGTTTTCCTGAGAGTTATTATCCTTACCTAACCTATCTACATAAAAAACATCCTAACTGGAAGTTTACCGCAGTTAATACCAATAAATACTTTGATACCGCAGTAGATAAAGAAGTTGGTAAAAACTATATACAATCTACTATTCCTACATATAGACAATCAAACACTTTAAGAGAAGCACCAAATTGGTATACAGCATCAAAAGGAGTTGTAGCATTCTATCTAGATCCTAGAAATTACTTAAACGAAAAAAATATCTATGTTTTTGAAAGCTTATCATATGATGAAGCAAATCATACTAAAGATATCCTATCACAAATATTTAAAGGATCATATCTTAATACTGATACATACATAAACTATTACCTATCTGCAGGTAAAACATATAATATAAGCCCTGTCCATTTAGCAGCACGTACTAAACAAGAAGGAGGAACAAACAGTAGCTATGATGGTGTAAGTGGTAAAGTAAGTACTACTTGGGACAGCTATACCGGTTATGTATGTAGTTCATACGTTAAACTAAATAGTAATAATAAAACAGGATACATATCCAGTGGTGTAAATCTAAGAAAAAGTAATAATACATCATCTGATATACTAGCATTTTTAAGAAAAAATCAAGCATTTACCCTATCAAGTACTACTAAATACACTGGTACAGGCTGTCCTGCTGGTTGGTATAAAGTAAATGTTAAAAGAACTCTTACTGGTTACTATAACTACTACAACATTGGTGCTTATGGTTCTAACCCAGTTGTAAGAGGTTTAGCAGTCGCCGCAGGATATATCGGAGAACTTGATGGAACTCCATGGAATACAAGGGAAAAAGCTATAAAATATGGAGCTAAGTTTATCGCGGAGAATTATACAAGTTCTGGACAAGATACCCTATACTTCCAAAAGTTTAATACTGGTCCATCTGGAAACTATAATAATCAATTCATGACTAACGTTACTGCTCCTGCTAGTGAAGCTATATCAACTTATGACTCTTACAATGAAATTGGTATCACAAGCAAAGGTTTATCATTTAAAATACCAGTATATAAAAATATGCCTAGTAATGCTACTACACTACCACCACTTGGAAACACAAATAATGATTTATCTACTATTACAATTGATGGTACAAAAATAAGCGGATTTGATAGCGATGTATTAACATATGTAAAATATATAAGTGATAAAACAACTAAAGTAACCGTTAAAGCAACACCAAGTGCTAGTACTTCTAAAGTCGAAGGAACAGGTACAATAAATACACCAAATAATGAAACGACTGTTAATATTAAAGTTACATCTGAAGTTGGTACATCTAAAACTTATAAAATTACTTTAGTAAAAGTTAAAAGCGAAGATGATGGAAAAATATTATCACCAGATGAAATAATTAATAAAATAGATGTTAAATATAGTAATGCTTATCTATCTGGTATAAGAAATAAAACTTCTGCTACTACACTTACTAATATGATTCAAAATAAAGAACCTAGTGCTAAAGTAGAAATAACAACAAAAAATGGAGTTAAAAAAACTGGTAACCTAGCTACCGGAGATATACTAACTATTACATCAAACAATACCATTAAAAAAATAACAATCTCAATAAAAGGAGATGCAAATGGTGATGGAAAAGTTAGTGCAATAGACTTATTCCAAATACAAAAACACATACTTAAAAAAGGGACTTTAAAAAATGAGTATCTTGAAGCAGCAGATGCTAATTACAATGGAAAAATAACTTCAATTGACTTATTCCAAATACAAAAAGAAATACTAGGTAAATCAGTATTAAAATAAGGAGGAAAATATGAAAAATAATATAAAATATTTAATATTTACACTAATACTAAGTTTAGTTTGTGCAATAAACGTTAATGCTGCAACTGGTAGAATATCACTTAGTGCTTCATCAACAAACGTTGCAGTAGGTTCTACTACCACTGTCACAGTAACCTGTAGTAGTACATCTTCACTTAACTCATGTCAATACAATTTAAAATATGACTCATCAAAACTAAAAATAACAAGTGGTGACTCATCACAAGCATGGTATGATACATCAGGAAGCTCTTCAAATAAAAGTAAATCATTCACTGTTAAGTTCAAAGTAATAGGAAACGGTAGTTCAACTGTATCAGTAAATAGCTATGAACTTGGTGATTACAATGGAAATGAACTTAGTACTACAACTAATTCTGTAACCATCAAAGGATACACTCCAACAAGAGAAAACACATCATCAGGAAGTTCATCTTCAAGTAGTTCTAAACCAACTACCTACTCTACTAATAACAATCTAAAATCACTTACTATATCAACCGGAGACCTATCTCCAAAGTTTAGTAAAGATAAAACAGAATATACAGTAAACCTTGACTCTACAATAGAAAAAATAACAGTAAAAGCAAGCCCTGAAGACTCTAAAGCAACTATATCTGGTGCTAAAGAATATAATTTAGGACTTGGAACTAATAAAATAGAAATAGTAGTAACTAGTGAAAAAGGTACTAAAAAAACATATAAAATAACTATTAATGTCGAAGATAAAAACCCTATTGAAGTTACTCTAAATAATAAAAAATATACTGTTATAAAACAAAAAAAATTACTTACTAAACCAAATGGTTATACTGAAAAAGAAATAACTATTAATGATACTAAAGTACCAGCATTCTATAATGAAGCACTTGATTATACTCTAATAGGTCTAAAAGATGAAAACTCTAATATCAACCTATATTCATATGATGAAAAAACTAATAAATATAGTAAATACGTTGAATATAGTTTTGATAATATTAAACTTACTCTACTAGAAACTGATGAAGTACTTAAAGGATATATTAAAACTAATGTAACAATAAATGATAATGAAGTTACTGGTTATAAATTAAATAAAGGATCTAACTATACTATTATATATGCATTAAACTTAGATACTGGAGAAAAAGGATGGTATTCATACGAAAAAACTGAAAATACTGTTCAAAAGTTCTCTTCTGAAATAATGGATGCTATGCTTGATGATAATGCTAAATCAGATGAAATAATAAAAATACTTATGTCAGTTATATTAGTACTTGCCCTACTTATTATAATAGTATCTACTACTAAAACTAAAAAGAAAAAAACAAAGAAAGAAAATAAAACTAATAATATAATAAATGAAGATATTAAAAAAGATAAGAAAGAAATAAAAGATGATAAGAAAGATACCAATGACAAGAAAGAGATAAGTACTGATAAACCAAATAATAATACAAAAGAAAAAAAGAAGAAAAAGAAAAAAGATACTAAAATTCTTGATGAATGGTAAAAGCTTTTTACAGTTTTTACCTTTTTTTTATAAAAAAATATACTTTTTGCTTATAAAACCTTGATTTTACTCTAAATAAATGGTAATTTATATATGTAAGCATATTACAATTGCTTAAAAACATGAGGAGGTAATTTTAAATGAAAAAAGTTGAATTAATTGAAGCAGTAGCAGAAAAAGCTGGTATTACTAAAGCAGATGCTGGACGTGCAATCGATGCTACATTCGCTACTATTACTGAAGCACTAGTTAAAGGAGATAAAGTTCCATTCGTTGGATTCGGTACATTTGCAGTATCTCAAAGAGCAGCTAGAAACGGACGTAACCCAATCACTGGAGCAGAAGTTAAAATCCCTGCTAGAAAAGCTGTTACATTCAAAGCTGGTTCTGCATTAAAAGACGCAGTAAACAACTAATAAAAAGCCATTGGGCTTTTTTATTTTACATTGATATCTTCCCTACTACTTGTTTGTTAACTCTTTTTAATATATAATTATAATGGTGATTTAAATGAATAAAATAATTTACAATATACTAAAAACATTCGAAGACAATGACTATGAAGCTTACCTAATCGGAGGCTATGTAAGAAACTATCTAATGAATAAAAATAAAGAAGTATTTGATATAGATATATGTACAGATGCTACTCCTAAAGAAATGATGGAACTATTCAGTGAATATGATATAAAAACTCTAGAATACGGCAATGTAATGTTTTATATAAATAATTACAAGTTTGAAATTACTACTTTTAGAAAAGAAATAAAATATAAAAACAATAGAAAACCTATAGAAATAGTATATATAGATAATCTAGAAGAAGATCTAAAAAGAAGAGACTTTACCATTAACTCAATATGTATGGATAAAGATAAAAATATAATAGATAAAGAAAATGGTAGAAAAGATTTAAAGAAAAGACTAATTAGATCAATCGGAGACCCGTATCAAAAATTAGAAGAAGACTCCCTTAGAATACTAAGAGCAATTAGATTTGCTACTACTTTAAAGTTTAGATTAGATCAAAAACTAAAACAAGCAATAATCAAAAATAAAGAACTACTTAAAAACCTATCGTATGAAAGAAAAAAAGATGAACTTACTAAAATATTTGCTAGTGATAACAAAAAATTAGGAGTAAAACTTTTAAAAGAATTAGATTTACTCGAAGTCTTAGAACTTAAAAATATAGATAATGTCCTACTAACAAAAGACTTAATAGCTATGTGGTCCACTATTACAGATAGTTATCCCTTAACTAAAACAGAAAAAAGCTTAAAAGAAAATATAAATAACATCCTAAAAGAAGATCTAAGAGATAATACTGTTCTTTATAAATATGGACTATATCCTCTTATGGTAGCATGTGATTTAAAAAAACTAAATAAAAAGAAAATGAATACTAGATATGAAAAACTACCAATTAGAGATAGAAATGAAATAAATATTACTACTAATGTGAATTATTAGATAAAGAACCAAGTAGTTATTTAAAAGATATATATAATGACTTAGAATATAAAATATTAAAAAGAGAACTAATTAATGATAAAAATAAAATAAAAGAATATATAAAGACTAATTATATGTTATAATAACTAATTAAACGGAGGTAAATATGAAAACAAATAATATAATGAATACAATCTTTAAAAACAATTTAGTAATACCTAATATATTATTAGAAAACTATTCTAAACTTAGTATGGATGAAAAAGAATTAATATTTGCCTCGTATCTTATGTCATATGAAAAAGATATACCTTTTGATATAAATAGTTTCTGTAACGCTTTAAAATACGATATACCAAATCTTATGGGTATAATAGCATCTCTTACTGATAAAAGCCTAATTGAAGTAATAACTAAAAATGAAAATAATAAATTAAAAGAATATATTGATATATCATTACTAAAGAATAAACTAATTAGTCTAATCGTTCTAGAAGAACAAGAAACTGATAATAACAATAACGATAACAGTAAGATATATAAGAAGATAGAACAAGAGTTTGGTAGAACACTATCCCCTATCGAATGTGAAACTATAAAATACTGGTTAGATTCTAAGATTAGTGAAGAACTAATTGAAGAAGCCTTAAAAGAAGCTGTATTAAATGGAGTTAATAACTTAAAGTATATTGATAAAATACTTGTAGAATGGAATAAAAAAGGTTATAAAAATAGATTAGATATTAAAAGAAAAAAGACTAAAGATGAAGATAATCTAGATATATTTGATTATGATTGGTTAGATTTAGATGAATAATATAAATACTATATTGAACTATTTAGATGAATTAATACCTAATCCAAAATGTGAACTAGAATATAATAAAGACTATGAGTTATTAATTGCAGTAATGCTAAGTGCACAAACTACTGATAAAAGAGTTAATCAAGTAACAAAAGAACTATTTAAAAAGTACAACACCTTAGATAAATTAAAAGATGCAGAGTTATGTGATATACAAAGTTATATAAAAGTACTTGGCAACTATACTAAAAAGTCTAAAGCTGTAATTGATATAGCAAATACTTTATATAACAAATATGATAAGAAAGTACCAAACAATAGAACCCTTCTAGAAGACTTACCAATGGTAGGAAGAAAAACTACTAATGTTGTTTTATCTGAATTATATGGTATACCCAATATAGCAGTAGATACCCATGTAGAAAGAGTATCAAAAAGATTAAAACTAGCAAAAGAAAAAAGTAACGTTTTAGAAGTAGAAAATGCTTTAAAAAGAAAAGTACCAAAAGATAAATGGATTAGATTTCATCATCAAATGGTACTGTTTGGTAGATATTATTGTACAGCAAAAAATCCTAAATGTAATGATTGCAAACTAAAAGATATATGTAAATATAAATAATACATATATCTTTTTTTGTCCTTCATCTGCCCCGGAGGAGCCACTGACTTCGTCAGTCCAGAGCACCAGGAAGCACGGCACGAGCAGAGTTGTAAGCGTAAGCGCTACCGTCGTTGCCGTTGAAGTAGAACGCGCCAGCGCGAGCACCAAGACCAAAGTTCCCACCGCGGCCGAACCAAGGGAAGGAACTGCTAGGAAAGTTGGCGTGATCTTTATACCAGTTACCATATACTCCAGTTGGTGCCATTTCTTTTGTTGCATCTCCTAGTTTTCCTCTTGTATATTCTGTACTACTTGTTCCATAACTATATTTATCATAATATCTTTTACTTGGGAATGCATATGTCCCTGTAAATGATGAACCACCATATAAAATTCCTGTAAATGCTGAGTTCCAGTTTTTGTTTGTTTGATATCCACTCATTTGTTGTCCATTACTATATACCATATTACCCATCATATATTCCAATGAACCACCACTCATGTCATATACTCCATATATATTTCCTGTTGTACTTGCACTTTGTCCTAATGCTGTTGTATATGAATTGCATGTTGCACCACTATCTATTGATCCTTCACTTTGTGGTCCACATCCTGTTGTATATGTATTTGCACTATTTATTGCAACTTCTTTATTTATTCCATATTTACTATGTGATAGGTATGCTACTGCTCCCCATTCTATGTTCTTCATCATATGTGTTTGATCAGTTGTTGCAAATCCATATTTATTTCCACTTTCTCTCATCTTTTGGATTCCATTAAAGAATGTACCTACTTGTGCCCCTCTCCATGATGTTACATTTGGTTTTATTTGAGGTCTTATTGTTTGTAGGTTACATCCCTCTCCTACTGCTACTTCATTTGAAAGTGTACAAGTAGTATCACTTGATACTTCAAACTTACCTACCCATATTCCTGTTAGTTCTTCTCCTTCTTCTCTTACATTGTTATCATTCTTATCCCACCAGAATGCTGGATGGGTATATGTTGATGTTCCTGCTTTTAATCCTCCATTTGTTGTATCAGTACATGTTTCTGATGTACTACTAGTACCAGTAACATTATCAGTACATTTTATTGTACCAGTACTTGCTGTACCACTCTCAAACTTTATGTTTATTTCTTGTGGTGTATTTGTATTTAAATATGTATAAGTATATCTTGGTACCCATACCCACATTGTATTAATATCACTCATTGGTATTGTTGTTCCTGCATCTGCTTTTAAATAAGTTTCTCTATTTGTATTTGTAACAGTCACTGCATTTGCCCACATCTTATTATCATAATCATACCATTTATTAGCTTCTTTAGTATTATTACTATCTGCTTTCTTCCAACTATCACTAGTACTATCATAATAAACTGGTATCATATTACTTGTTAATGCTGGTTTATTTGCTCCACTTTGATCTATACTAGGAATTTTAACACTTAGTTTTAATACATTTTTAGATTCTATACTACTACTCCACTTTGCATATGATGTATTTGTATAATTATAAGAAATAATACTCGTTAATAATAGCACAAAAATACCTATTAATGATAATAGATATTTATTGTATTCTTTTACATCTTTAAATAAAGGGTTTATCTTTCTAGTATTTTGCCCCCCCCCCAATCGAATATTTGTTCATGATAACATCTCCTTTATTCATCTTTATATACATTTAACATCTTCTTATAGATGTCAGGTTCTACTATATTTATTGCCGCAATAGCAGTCTCTAGAGATTTCTTATAATTACCTTTAAAGAATAATTGTCCTGCTACATCAAGACCACGTTCTATATCATCATCCATAGGTTTATATCTATTTCCATAAACAATAGTCATTTCAGCAAGCTTAGCAGTTTTAATCATTTCATTAGTAGTACTATATAATTTAAGTGATAAATCTCTAGCAGTATCTACTCTTATATTAAGTGTTTTAATAGTAATTGGAGTCTTTTCTAACTCTTTAACTATCTCATAAATAGCATCATTTGCTTCACTTAATTCTACAAAATAATTATTTGATATAATTGGTAATTTATAATTTCTAATCTTACTACGACACTTCTTTAATAACTCAGTAATTTCTTCAAGTTGTTCTCTTGCTCTTACTTCATCATCATGCATACTTCCTAAAGATTTTAAACACTCATTTAAATCTTCTTCAATATGTTCAAATCTCATAGAAAGATTAAGTATCCTATCCTTTAATACTGAATATGGTTCCTTCTTATCCTTTAAATCTTTAATCATTTTATTGAACTCATTATTAGCATCAAATAAATTTCTATTAACTGTTTCTAAATCATTTAAATCACCTTGATTTAAGTTATACATACTCTTTATATCATCAAGTTGTGAATATATATCTGCCACTATCTTATTAACTTTTTCTATCTTATATTTAAATGTTTTAGCAGTCTCATCAAATATCTTACGACTTCTTTTTTCATTATCAAAATCATTCATTAAATTATCTAAATAACTAAGAAAAGTCTTTAACTCAAACATACTATCAGTAAGATTTAGCATCTTAAGTCTATCATATGTTTCTTTTATTTTCTCTTCAATAGTATTAAGATTATACTCTACTTGCAAATACCCAAGAGGATATCCCTTAGAAACCATTTTAGAATATGCATCTCTTATTTCTTTTATCCTAGTTGGAATAATCTTATTAATAAGCAAAATAAGATCAGGAGTCTCTTCAACTACTACTCCAATATGAGCAATCATCTCATCTAAAACACGCACTACTTTTACAACTTCATCATACTCATTATTTTCCATTACATCTTCAAAATCTTGAAACTTCTTCTCAATATTTTCAAACTGTAACTCAACATTATTATATATTTCTTGATAAGCATTAGAATTATTATTAAAAGTTCTTTCTAAATCTCTATATCTAGATTTTAACTTAGTTACAATAGCACGATTTCTCTCTTCACTCATAGTAACTTCACGTATTTCATCAAGTAAGTTATCAGTAGTAACACGAAGTTTATATATTTCCATCTCTAAATCTACTGCTTTTTCTTTTGCCTCTTTGATGTTTTTTTCTTCAATCAAACCATCTAATTCTAATAATTTATCAGTAATAACATTATATCTTTCATTTTTTATTACTTCGTATCTTTCTTGCCATTGTTTAAGTTTTTCCTCTAGTTTTTCATTTTTTAAAATGACTTCTATCTTAGCAAGTTCAGACATAATCGGAGTACTAACAATAAGATTTCTTTGTTTTTCTAACTCCATTTCTTTATTCTTTAGTCTTTTTAAACTACTAAGTCTATATACAATAAAAAATATAAATATTAAAACTATCAAAGCAATTGCACTAATAATATAAATTGTACTCTCACTCATAAGACCACCTACTATAGATATTTTATCATAATATTTTTTTATATTCAATAGAAAAATAAAATCTCTAGACTGCTAGTCTAAAGATTTATAAGTAAAATCAAATAGTTCTATTCCAATTCCTTAAGTCTTTCATCAACCTCATCAAAAAACTTATAGACTTGTGTACAACTTTCTGATAATGATGGCTTATTATATAAATGTTCATCACTAATTTTTTTTGCATTTTTTCTTGCTTTATCTAACGATCCATATTCACATAAAAGATTATACAGTTCATTATCATTTTTCTTGTACTTATAATCTAAACCTTTACTTTTAAAATATTCATTTAACTTCTTAGCATATTCAATTCTATTCATTTTTGAACAAATATAATGAAAATGAAGCAAAAACCAAAACTCAATAGCTTGATTGGACCATAAAGGAATATAACCATTATCATTACACATTTTTATTGCCTCGTCAAAATCATTTGGTTCAAAACTATCTTTATCAAATACAACAAATATTTTTCCATATGGAACAATTGATGTAGAATATTTATCTATTCTAACTTGTAAATCCGTTGCTTTAACCAAAGATTTTGTATTCATACCTTTTCCAAAAATTTTTACTTTCAGCTTGTACTCATCATCAATTTTTTTATTTATTTCATCAACCGCTCTTTCAAAATAATTTGGTTCAGTCTTAGTTCCCTCACAAATAATTAGCCAATTACTTGATTTCTGTTTTAATACATTCTCTTTTCTTATTTTTCTTTCTGCTGTTCTTCTTTTGTGTAAATTATCACTACCCATAATAACTCCTATTTTTCGTACGGAATAGCGCCAAATTGTCCAGAAAGATATTTTTTTTCATAATCAGAATCAGCACGTAAGTTTCTAAACTCAGAAAGTGAATAAAGTTTTGATTTTCCAAACTCATCTTTATCAACTAAATATAATTGATCTCTTCTTAAATTATTACTGTTAAATAAAAATGTTGAATGAGCTGTATAAATTAATTGAGCATTATTTTTATTAATGGATTTGTCCATATACATTTGAACAATTTTTCTAAACAATAAAGGATGCAGTTTTACATCAATTTCATCAATACATAATAAGCCACCAATTTCAAGATTTTTTAAAATCGCAGGCATAATATTAAAAATACGAATAGTACCGTTTGATTCTTTATGCAATGGAATAAGTATTTCTCTTTTTGGATCATCAATATTCTTATGCACACCACTAATGTTGTATTTTTCACCATCATCGGTATCAACAGCATCAATTCTAATTCCTAATAAACAAGGATCAAAATCATGAAGAATCTTTTGAAACTTATTATAAACCGAATCATTTTGATTTAATATATCAATGCTTGCTTTTCTAAATTCACTTTCAATTCTAAAATCAAACTTACAAATATAATCATATAAATCTCTTAAGGTACCTAATTCTTCTTTTATAGCAATACTACTTAATACTAGTAATTTACTAGTATTAAGATTAACATCATTAAAAAATAAACTCCAAATCTTTTTATATTTAATATATTGTTTTCCAAATAAAACTTTATTATCTTGTCTTTCAAAAATCATTTTCTCTTTTGCTTTTGTATTTAATGCAAACTTCTTGGTATATAGCCATTCTTCACTAATTTTATTTTTATTTAATGAAAAACCATATCGATATTCATTATCTCCTAAACAAATAGATACTTCATACTCACTATTTTCTTCAACTGCTTTTTTACTAAATACAAATGGATTAGTTGGTAAATCATTATTAATATCCATTCTATTAGAAAATCTAATAAAAGAAAACATAAAATTGAGTGCTTCAAGTGCACTACTTTTTCCAGATGCATTTGCCCCATGAATAGCAATAACTGGTAAAATATTATTACCATTAATATTAAAAGTAGACTCAATATGTCTCTTTTCTTGTGTAGCCATTAGATCTAAAAAAGTTTCATCATAAAAACATTTATGATTTTTAAACTTAAATTGTAATAACATAATAACACCATCCTTTCTAATTACAATATTAACACTTTTTCATAAAAAAGTAAAGTTTTAAGAGACATTTTCTCTTGAAATTGCTCAAAATATATATTTTTATATTTTTTCATCATTATTATATTATTTATTATTAAAAAAGATTATCAAATTATGCACTATAAATTAAAAAACCTAAAGCCTTAGGTTTTAATAAATCAAACTCTAACTAATTTCTTTTCAGTATCCTCATGATCAGCAAGATCTTCATACAACTCTAACTCTTCATCTATTTTAGATAGAATATTTTGTCTTTCTAACTCGTTAAGACACTGAAGCATTAAATAAAACTCTATTGCTTCATTAAAATCAAAATCAAATAATACATTAGAAACCATATATGATGATGAAAATAATACTATTGCCTTTAACACCATATAAAACTTATTCTTATACTTTTTCTTTAATTCTAATAAATATAAAACTACATCATTATTATTTTCCATCATACACTCTCCTTTTACTTTTTATATCTTGATAATTATATAAAAGTTCATAAGCCAAATAAACCATTTCTAAAGACACATCAGTCCTTAAATACTTAGTATTAAGACCCCATCCACAACCACGTACTCTATCAAGTCCATCAGAGTCTTTTAAAATATTACAAAGTATTCTTAATCTTTCTATATCATTAACATCATATATCTTAGCAATTTTTAAAAATAACTCATCATCAACACTATGATATGTAACAATAGCAGAAAGTATCTTCATATCATTTTTATTAAATCTCTCAAATGATTCAAGCTTTTGAGCACTCCTAAAACCATGAAGATCATCCTCATTATCATTTACTCTTCCAATATCATGATACTTACAGGCCTCAAGAAGTATTTTCATATCACATTTATCTAATTTATATTTAAGTCCCATATAATATCCATATAAACTAACTCTTATATTATGATCAATTCCATGAATATCACTATTATAAATATATTTTATTTTGATGTTTTCTAAACTATTTATAAGTATATCTTTATTATAGTTAATTTCACTAATAAACTCATTTAAAGTAATTTGATTGGATAAGTTTTTATTTTTTTCATTCATATATTTAAAGTAAGACATAAAAGATGGATCAATCTCTTTAAAACTTTCTTCATTTAATAATTGTTCATAAATCTCTAGTTCTTTTTTCATAATCTTATTATAAAACAAATAAGTAATAAATTACAAGAAAAAAAGATATTAGTTCTTAGATTGAACTCTATATCTTTCTTTTTCATCTAATATTTTCTTTCTTAATCTTATAGCATCCGGAGTTATTTCAACATATTCATCATCTTCGATAAACTCTAATGCTTCTTCAAGAGTAAACTTCTTAGGATTTATTAATGTTAAAGCTTCATCACTACCAGCTGCTCTTGTATTAGTAAGTTGTTTATTCTTACATGGATTAACATTTAAATCATTATCTCTATTATGAATACCAATTATCATGCCTTCATATACATCAACAGATGGACCAACGATCATTGTACCACGATCACTTAAATTAAATAATGAATATGCCATAGTAGTACCATTTTCACATGAAACAAGTACACCATTCTTTCTACCTTTAATTACACCAGCATATGGTTTATAATCATCAAAACTCCTTACCATAATACCTTCACCCTTAGTATTAGTAATAAAGTTACTACGATATCCAATTAAACCACGAGTAGGAACAGAGAACACTATTCTAGTATAATTTTCATTATTAGATAACTCTTCCATAATTCCTTTTCTTTCATTTAAATCATTTATAACAGTACCACTGTAATCATTAGGAACATTTATTATTACCTTTTCATATGGTTCCATCTTAACACCATCTATTTCTTTATATAAAACTTCTGGTTTAGAAACAGATAACTCATAACCTTCTCTTCTCATTCTTTCAAGTAAAATAGATAAATGAAGTTCACCACGTCCTGATACTTTATATCCATCAGAATTAGTAAGAGGTTCTACCTTTAACCCAACATTAGTTTCAAGTTCTCTATCTAATCTTTCTTTAATATGTCTATTAGTTAAGAACTTACCACTTCTTCCTGCGAATGGACTTGAATTAACTACAAAGTTCATTGATAAAGTTGGTTCTTCTATTTCAATAGGATCAAGTGGAACAACATTATTTATATCACAAATAGTATCTCCAACATGAATATCTGGGCTTGTTTGTACAGTAACTATTTCACCGTATTTAGCAGAACTAACTTCTTTTTTCTTAATTCCTTCATTTACAAATATCTTACCAACACGATTATTTATAACAGTACCATCATTTTTACTAATAGCAACCATACTACCACTTTTTAAAACACCCTTTGTTATACGACCAATACCCATTCTTCCTAAATAATCGTCATATTCTAATGATGATATTTGAAGTTGTAACGGATCATCTTCACTACCTGTATAAACATCAGTATGAGAAATAATAGTATCTAAAAGTGGAGTTATATCATTAGATTCATCATCTAAATTAAGTTTAGCTATACCAGAACGCGCTATTCCATATACAATTGGAAAATCTAATTGCTTATCATTTGCATCTAACTCTACAAATAAATCAAATGTCATATTTACTACATCATCAATTCTTGCATCCTTCTTATCAATCTTATTTATAAATAAAATAGGATTTAGATTTTGCTTTAAAGCTTGGTGAAGTACAAACCTAGTCTGAGGCATAACCCCCTCAGCAGAATCTACAAGTAATATAACTGTATCAACAGTCTTAATAATACGTTCTACTTCACTTGAAAAATCAGCATGTCCTGGAGTATCCACTATATTAATTTTATAATCTTTATATCTAACAGAACAATTCTTAGAATAAATAGTAATACCTCTTTCTCTTTCCAAATCATTACTATCCATTATTTGTTGTTCGCCAGTATCCTTTTCTAATGCACCACATTGTGACAATAATGCATCTACTAAAGTACTCTTCCCCACATCAACATGCGCCACTACCGCTATATTAATAATTTTTTCTTCTTTATTCATTTTACCACCTCTTATATGCGACTTGTAAATTATACCACAAAATAGTACAAAATACAATAAAATTGCATAAAAAAACACCCATTAAGGTGCTTCTCAAAAAATCATTCTATTTATTTAGAAGTCCTAGTATAAGTATTACTTTGACTATGGCAACTACCATCCCCTACTATAACAGACCATTCATATTTATTACCTTTAACAGTAGACAATGTATAACTATAATAATATAAACCACTACTACTTCCTTTACTAGTCATCTTCTTAGTATATGTTGTACCTTTAGTTAAATTAGTAATTCTAACACTAACACTCTTAGCTTCTTTTGTGATATAAGCATTAAATGTTATAGAACCACCAGCAGTTGTAGAATTAACCCTATTAATCTTAGGACAACCACTTGTACTAGTTGATCCTCCAGTTGAAGGTTTAATACTAGGATTAGTTGATGGAGTACTTGGTATCTTAGTAGTACCATCACCTACTATTGTAATAGAACTTGTAAATCTATAAGATACTCCTGATGTATCAGTAGCAGTAACAGTAAGAATATGATTTCCTTTTTTACTATTATTCTTATTATTAATAATACCATATTTCATAAACTTTTTAGTACTAAGCCTATCTTCTCTAACACTAGAACTATCCATTGCACTAGTATCAGTCTTAAATAGAACATTTGATATATTAGTATTTCTTCCAATACATTCTACTTCAATTGAAATCTTAGAAGTATTAATACTATTAGTATTTGTTATCTCCTTATTATTAGAATCTTTAAATATAGTAGTACATGAAATAGATTTATTAGAACCAGTACTTGAACCCTTTACACGAACAGTAACCTTTTTATAAAGCTTACTATCAGCATCAGAAGAAACCTTTATAACAGCAGTACCAGCTCCGACAGCTTTTACAGTACCATACTTATTAACAGTAGCCACTTTAGTATTACTACTACTATATAAAATCTTATTATTTGAAGCATTTTCTGGTAAAACAACCGCATCTATATATCCAGTAGATCCCACTGATAAATACATTGATGTTGGATAAACATTTATAGTTTTTACACCAACACTAGTCGAAGGCTTAGTAGTACTACCACTTGATTTAACAACAACATTCATACTAGCAGTAGCAGAACCATCAGCAGTAGATACAGATATTGTAGCTTTACCTGCTTTTACACCAGTAATTTGACCTTTACTATTTACTTTAGCAATTGTATTATCTGAACTATCCCACTTTAAATTCTTAACACCAGCATTCTTTGGTGTAACAGTAGCACTAACACTTTTAGTAACACCAACATTTATAGTAAGTGAACTTGGACTAAGTGTAATCTTACTTGCTTTAACAGAATCACGTTTTATAGCATTAATTTCAATTCTATCATACACTTTGTTATTACACGATACACTAACATATGCTTTACCTGTACCAATAGCAAGAACATTACCTTTTCTATCTACTTTAACAATAGATGGATCACTTGAAGACCATGTAATTAAGTCTTTTACTAAAGAATCATTAAAATATTTTACATTAATTGCTTGTAAAAATGTTAAAGTATAACTTTTCTTTGAAAAACCTTTTTCTAAAACACTCTTACAAACACTATCCAAATCTTCTACTTTTTTAGTGACTGTAACATTTATACTAGCACTCTTATTACCATCTTGAGTAGTAACAGTAACAACAGCATTACCTACTCCAATCGCTTCAACTATGCCTTTACTTGAAACAACAGCAACTTTTTCATTACTAGATTTCCAATCAACAGACTTATTAGTAGCATTACTTGGTAATACATCTACTTTTATTTCACTAGTTTTACCTTCTTCTAAACTAATTGAAGTCCTATCTACTTTAACATCAGTAACTAAAACTGTATCAGAAGACGAAACAACTTCAACATTTGTAGAAATAGTTTTAGTACCATTACTAACCTCAATAGTAGTAACTCCTTCCTTTAACGCAGTAACAACACCCTCTTTTGAAACAGTTGCTACATCACTATTAGTACTAGTATAAATAAGATTATTATAGCATTCTTTATACTTACTTAAATCGACATTTAAATAGGTAGTCTTTCCAACAGATACTTTGTAATCTGAATTAGAAAACATACTATTATCAAAAGGAGAGCAAACAGTAACTTCTTTTTCATAAACACTAATTTCAGTACCATTACTAGTAGCCACAACTTTAACTTTAGCCTTACCATTTTTTTTAGCAATTATAGTATTAGATGAATCATTTGATGATAATGTTCCATATTCAAACTGAGCAACTTCATTGTTATCACTTATAAACTCATAAACTGTATCATCTTTCTTGTTTCCAATCGGTAAAAATTCAACCTCATTCCCTGCATAAACAACATTTGGAATATCCAAACTAAGTAAATTTTCTTTTTTATCTTCCTTAAAATAGATAAAAAGAAACATAGAAATAACTAAAACTGCAACTATCATTAAAATAACTGGTACCACTATTTTAGTATTTCTTCCATTTTCATTATAATTCATAAAACTCCTCCTTATTATTACAATTTAAGTATAAAACATAACTTGACAAAAAACAATAATTAAAACAAAAGATATGTAAACTAATCTACATATCTTTATATTTTATAAATCAAAGTAACTTTATACTTATATTCAATCATTAGACAATAATCCTTTCTTTAAATCTTCACTATTACTATATCTTGGATATTTATCAGGATTATTAATCATTTCGTTAACTTCACTCAAAGCCTTTAACATTTCTTTACTAGGTTTAGGATTGGTGACTTCAAACGGCACTCCATTTCTTTTAACTACTTGTGTCAAAGCCATATTAATAAAAGTACTCATGTTTAACCCTAATCCTTTAAGAATAGCAGTAGCCTCTTCTTTTAAGGGTGTATCAATATTAATATTTATTGCACTTGTCACATTAGTCATAAATATTCATATCCTTTTCGTATATAATAATAACATATGATCAACAAATTATCAAATATTTTCTTTATATTAACTACATATTTGCTACATAAATACTATATGTAATTATTGAAAAAATATCCATTACAAAAAAAGCACTTTTTCAAGTACTTTTTAATTCTTAAACTCAAACTTAACACTAGTATCTTTCTTTATAGCAGTATTCTTTTTAACAGATTGACTACTTACATAACCATATCCTTTAAATGTACACTTAATATTTAAAAGATTGCATACTGCCCTTACCTGCTTCTTAGAATAACCTTTTAAATCAGGTAATTTGTATTCACTATCATTAGTAAGTAATATAATAGTATCATTTACATTTACTATATTTTCTTTTTCTGGATATTGATTAATAACCTTATTACCATTACCCAATACTAAATAATTTATTTTATTTTTCTTTAATGTTTGTTTTACTTTAGATAAATCTCTATTTATATAGTTTTCTACTTTATAATTGTTTATAGTCTTATCTTCTGCTGTATCATATATTTCTAAATACTTACTAACATTTTTTACTATTGGTTTTACAGTGTTATAAAGAGGAGCAGAACTACCATATAAAGAATCTTTTACTGATATAAACACAATTACTTCTGGATCATCTTTTGGCCACATACCTGCGAATGACTTAATAGCATGGGATTCATCACTATAATATCTACCTGTTTTAGTATTAACATATTGAGCAGTACCGGTTTTACCAATCAAATCATATCCTTTTAAATAATAACCAGTACCAGTAGCATAAGGGGATGATGAATGAACAACATCATACATTAAATCTTTCATCTTTTCTACCGTTTTATGAGAGGCAACAGTACCAAGTTCTTCTTTTTCTCCCTTAAACACTACTTTTTTATTCTCATCTACTACTTTATCAATAATATATGGCTTTAACATTACTCCATCATTTGCAATTGAAGTAAGTGCCTGTATTTGTTGCATTTGAGTAGTCATAATACCTTGTCCAAAACCTGCATTAAATACTTCAGTCTCATACTTAAAAGAAATCTTTCCCTTTGCTTCATTAGAAAGTGTAATACCAGTCTTTTTACCAAATCCTAACTTTTCAAAATAATCTAAAAGAATAGTCTTATTCATATGTTTATCAATCAAATTAATAATCCCAACATTAGATGAATAAGCAAACCCCTCATCATATGTAATATCTCCGAAACCACTCTTTAACCAGTCATAAATTTTAGTGCCATCAGAAGTAGTATACTTACCAGATTTAAACTTTTCATCTCCCTTATAAGTACCAGCTTCCATCGCAGCCATATATGTATATGTTTTCATAACAGAACCAGGTTCATAAGCATAAGAAACATTATAATTATTCCAATCACTAACATTCATCTTATTAGGATCATAACTAGGTACCTGAGAAAGAGCAAGAATCTTTCCTGTTTTAGCATCCGCTAAAGTAATAGCCATCCAATCAAAACTATACTTTTCTTTTGTATTAGCAATAGCCTCTTCAACAAAGAACTGAATATTAGAATCAACTGTTAAATAAACATCATTCCCATCAACTGCTTTTTTTGTCTTTTCCTTAGTACCCGCAATTTTATAACCATTTAAATCAGTCTGATAAGTAGTATACCCATCAGTACCAGATAATACATCATTAAGCAATAACTCTAAACCATACTCCCCATTTACTTTACCATTTTCATCTCTTTTAGCATAACCAAGTGTATATGATAAAAAGTTCCCATTTGGATAATATCTTTGTTCATCTGCGATGAAATCAATACCAGGTAAATTAAGCTCTTTAATAGCATCCTTTTCAAGTTCAGTAAGTCCCTTACCAGCAGTACCAAACTCTACTTGATATAAATCTTGTTCTAATATTTTTAATATATCTTCATAAGACATCTTAATAACTTTAGATAATGCCTTAGCAGTAGCCTTCTTATCCTTTACATGATATAACTTACTTTCATTTTCACTACGAGACTCATCTAAATATGCAATCAAAGTATAAGATGAAACATTAAGAGCTAAACTATCTCCTTTAGAATCATATATACTACCTCTTTTAGCATTAATAGATTTCTTTACAACACTACGAGAATCTGCAAACTCTTTTAGATTTGTACCCTCATAACTATCTTTAAATATCATATTAGAAAGTACAAATAAAAAAACAAAAAAACAAAAAAGAACAAAAATCAAAAAGAAATTTATCATTTTTATATTTTTGTTCTTATTCATTTATAATCACCTACTCTATTGTTTTAACACTATTACTAGTATAACTCAATCCCACTTTTTTCGCAACCTTTTGTAAGTTCTCTAAAGATGCTAATTCATTGATCTTCATTTGTAAACTTTCATTAGACTTTTCTTGAGTAGAAACTTCTTCTTTAGTTACTTCAACATCATAATTAGCCTTAGAAAGTAGTGATGAAGCACACACTGATGCAAATGGTGAAAATATCAATAATGTAATAGTTAAAGTAAGTAACTTTTTCTCAAAACTAGATAACTTACTCTTCTTTTTTCTACTCATCTAAATCCCTCCTTATTTTACTCTTTCAATTACTCTTAACTTAGCACTTTTAGCACGACTATTATATTCTAATTCACTTGACGTTGGTAATATTGGTTTTTTTGTAATTAACTTAAAATCTGGTAAATGATCATCCTCAATAAAAGGATTACCCTTCACTAATTCATCAACATCACTAACTTCTTTAAATATTCTTTTACATATCTTATCCTCAAGAGAATGAAATGTAATAACACATATTCTTCCTCCAACATTAAGTAAAGAAAGACTATCTCTTAAAGATGTTTCAAACTCTTCAAGTTCATTATTTACTTCAATTCTTATTGCTTGAAATACTTTTTTAGCAGGATGTCCATTCCTTTTTTCTTTATATGGAATACATCTATCTATAATATCTACAAGCTCTAAAGTAGTAGCAATCTCTTTTATACTTCTTTGTTTTTCTATTTCTTTAGCGATACGAAGTGCATGCTTTTCTTCTCCATATTCTCTAAATATTCTAGCAAGATCCTCCACTTTATAATTATTTACGACCTCATAAGCAGACAACTCACTATCCTGTTTCATCCTCATATCAAGTCTAGCATCTCTCATATAACTAAAACCACGACTATCTTGATCTATTTCTGGTGATGAAATACCAAGATCATATAAGATTCCATCTACTTTATCTATTTTCTCATCTTGTAAACACTTCTTTATATTGATAAATCCGGTATTAAATATTTTGTAGTTATCTCCAATCTCATCTAACACTTTAGAACTATGATTAATTGCATCTATGTCTTTATCAAAGGCGAATAAAAACCCCTTTTTATTTCTTTTTAATATTTCCTTTGAATGACCAGCATAACCTAAAGTCATATCTACATATAATCCACCATCTTTTATATTTAGATTATAAATTGATTCATTTAGTAAAACACTTTTATGTAACATATTAATCACCAAAATCACTTTCAAATAGATGGTCCGCTAAATCGGATAGAACTTCTTTATTCACATCAAAGAAACTATCCCATTTATCTTTAGCCCATATTTCTAATCTGTCATTTACACCAAGAACAATACATTCTTTATCAAGAGAAGCATAACTACAAAGTTGTGGTGCAAGTTTAATTCTTCCTTGTTTATCAAATTCACAAACAGTGGCACCGGATAAAAATATTCTAGTGAAGTTTCTAGCATCTTTCTTAGTAAATGGTAATGTTTGTAACTTAGAGACAATAACTTTCCATTGTTCTTCTGAGTATAAAAACAAACAATTATCTAAACCACGAGTTACAATTATTTTGTCTCCTAACTCATCACGTAGTTTAGAAGGAATTATTATTCTTCCTTTTTCATCAATATTATGATGAAATTCACCCATCAACATAGAAATCACCACTTTTCACCACTATTATCCACTGTCTACCACAATTTTACTATCTATTTCTTATAAATGTCTATATATTTTCCTTAAAAAAAATAAAAAATCAACAAATAAAAACAAGTGTTTGTCAACACTTGTATTACTTTACATAGTTTTTTGTAAATTTTTGTCTTTACTTAGCTTACTAATAGAATGATTATAAGATAAATCACAACCTCTAGCGTATTCTAAATCACTAGATTCACCACTTATAAATACTTTATATCTAGGAAGTAAAACATCAACCCTTATATCATCATCATTAATCATATAAGATATCAAAGATAAAGCACCATTCTTATCACACATAAGAGTACAAAGAACACCTAAATCTTTAGCTTTTTCATAAGCGATTTCATTTACAATATAACCAGTACTCTTATTAGTATCATAATCAATTATCTCCTCATACGGATATCCAATATGAACATCAACTTCATCATCAGAAAGTGAAGAATTATATTTAACTATATCAGGAAAATTATCTCTAAAACTTTTAAGTTTAGAAACGTCATCTTGTTCTAACATAACACCAAGCACATTCTTAAGAGGTTCTTCTAGTTCGTAATTATTAAGAATTGCAATTAAAGAACTGTTGAAACCATCTTTATACATTTTACTAATTATATACTCTTTGTCAATTCCATCAACTTCTTCAAGTACTCTTATTAAAGTATCATAACTATTAAGTTCAATTAACTTATCAATTGCCTTTTTAGTAGAGAAAGAGTTTCTAAAAGATATTAGTTTAATAAGTTCAAATATATAATTAGAATTATTGAAATTAATAATGCAATCAGACAATTTATTTACTTGTTCATCAGTAAATAATTTTGTTTTTATAAAATACATTTCTATATTTAACAAGATAACCGAAGGTATAAAAGAACATAAATAATCCACTAATAAATCTTTCTTATCGGTATAATCAAACATAAAAACGATAAGCCTATCATAACAATTTTTTTTAGCAAAAGATGCAATCTTTTCTACTGGAAAGTTTTTTACACTCTTAATATAATCTTCTAAATCAATGCCACAATATAAATAATTATTTAGTAAATAATCTAAAACATAATCTAATGATCTTCTTTCTTCACCATCATAATCAGGTTTAGTATTCTTAATTTTTTTCATTATTTTACCAATATTATTATCAATATATTCGTTAAAATCAGTAGTAAACATATAATCACCTCAAATAATGACTATATTATATGACAAAATTTAGAAATAAGCAAGTTTTTAATATTAAAAAATGATATATATATAAACATACCATTTAATTCTAATTCACTGATAACGTATATGGATCAGAGCTTGTACCAAATCCTCCGGATATTTTGACATTTGATGATAATGATAAGGTTGGGCGCACGACCCAGTTGCCGTCGACGTTACTGAAGCTACTGACATAACCAGTCCAGTTCACTTGGAAAGCGTTGTTGTATGTGCCTGAATTCTGCGGAAGTAACCATGTATATGCGCTTTTGTCTAACCAATTATTTGTCGTTTTACAACTTGCTGAACTAGCATAATCATATAAGTTGCTTGTACATTCTTTTGATGCTGCATATCCATAATCACTTGCATACATTAGTGCTATCTTTTTAGATGCATCATTTTGCATTATAGGATTTGTTCCATGATAATATCCCGTTCTGTTTGCTTCATTTTTTCTTTCATATTTCCACATTACATCAGTCGTAATATTTAGATTACTTTTATATCCTCCAAGATAATATTTTGTTGTTCCTATCATGTTTTTTGCATCATCATTTAATGTATTATAATAATCATTATTTAAATATGTATTTGAATCTGCTGTTACCCAATTATTATATGATCTAGTTGTAGTATCTTGTGTTTCATTCCAATATTTATTTCCTATTGAGGTATCTCTTATTATTTTAAATCTATTTTCTACATTACCATCTGTATCTTCAGTAGGTATTATTCCTATTATTCTCCATGTTTCATTATTAAATGTTACATAATTGTTTACATTTCCTCCACGATATCTATATTCTGTTGCAAACTTACTATCTACTTGTAATGTATCATCTATCTCATGTGTTATTTGTTCTAATCCATCAGTACCAACTTTAGATTTAGCAAAAGTAAGCGCATAATCTTTCTTTTTGACACTTAGTTTTAATATATTTTTTGATTCAACACTACTACTCCATTTTGCATATGATGTATTTATGTAATTATAAGAAATAATACCTGTTAATAAAAGCACAAAAATACCTATTAATGATAATAGATATTTATTATACTCTTTTATATCTTTAAATAAGGGGTTTATCTTATAAGTATTTTGCCCCCCCCCCATACGAATATTTGTTTTTCATAGTTTTACCTCCATAGTTTCTTATAAGTTAATTCTATAACAAAAATAGTACTTTTTCAAGTACTATTTCTCTTTTTGGTTTCTTCCTTCCAACAAACTTGACATGCAAACATTTATTTGTTATATTTATATTGCACGTTAATTATGGGCGTCGGCTTCACTACTTTTTTAAGAAAGTGAGGTGATGTTTAATGAGTAGAAAAAACGACATGATTTTCATCTTGCTTATTATCATACTTTTCTTATTAGTTATCATCTATAGATTGATCTAAATGTTTTAATTAATAAAAAAATGCGACGCCTCTTTATATAAGGAAGCGTCGCTTCAAACAACAATTGAAGCCGACGTTCATAAAACGTGCTTCTTTATATATAATATACTACTTTTAGTAGTTTTATACAAGTACTTTTGATAATTTTTATATTTCAGATATAACAGTAATTATCATTGGTACACTACCAGTTTCTTTTTCAAAATAATGACTAAGCACATCTCTTATTCTAAGTTTTAAACCAGTAAAATCAACCTTTTTATTAGGTTCTACTAAGTCAAGTATTACTTCTTTACATAATTCTTCAGTCTTAGCAATAAGATCAAGATTATCTTTTACATAGATAAATCCTCTTGTTATTATTTGAGGTTCTACTAATATCTTTTTAGTCTTTTTATCTAAGCTTGCACTTACTATTACAATACCATTCTTACTTAATAGTTGTCTATCTTTTAAAACTAACTCACCAATATCATCAGATTGATTACCATCTATTAATATTTCATCAGTCTTAATATGTTCATTATTATCTTGTAAAACTCCATTATCAAACTCTACTACATCACCATTTAATTTAAGTAATATATTATCTTTATTAATACCAGTTAACTCTGCTACATTGGCATTCATATATTGATATCTATATTCTCCACGAACAGGCATATAATACTTAGGATTCATAAGATTAATCATTTGCATTAAATCCTCACTAGAGGCATGATGTAACACATGCTTCTTCATAGAAAGACTAATTGCTTCAACATCAAGTCTAGATAAATCATCAATAATTTTTGAAACAATCTTTTCATTGCCAGGATAAACAGGCTCAGAAATGAATACTGTATCCCCCGCTTTTAATTTAATATATTTATCATATCCATTAATAATCTTTTCTAAACTTGCTACTTCTTTTTCTTTATCATCGGCCACTATTATAACTACATCTTTATCTTTTATATTAGATAAATTTCCAATAATACTCTTATCTACACTTAAATAATTATTATCAATTGAATAATCAACTGCTTCTTGAAGTTTCTTACCCATTATTACAATTTTTCTTTTAGTTCTAGATACAGCATCAAATATTTCTTGCAATCTATAAATATGATCTGGATATAAACTAACTATAATCCTATCTTCAGTACCATTTAATATATCCCACATCTTAGAATATATTCTATGACTTGGACTAGTATGTCCAGTTCTATAAGCATAACACGATTCACAAAGAAGGCATAATACTCCTTGTTTACCCACATATGCAAGCTTACCTATATCAGTTTTATATGATCCAAGCATAGTAGAATCAAATACAAAATCAGTTGCATAAACAATTGCACCATCATCAGTATATAAAACATATAAAACAGCTTCAGGTATAGAATGAGTTACTTCGATTGGAAATATTGAAAAATTAGCTACATCAATCTTAGAATGTGGTCTAATTTCCTTTAATTTAGTTGCTTTAACATTCTTCTCATCTAACTCTTTCTTAATCAAATTCATTGTAAACTTCGTAGCATAAACAGGTATATCAGGCATTTCATTAAGTATATCAGGAAGTGCCCCCATATTACCATCATGACCGTGAGTAATAAAAATACCACGTATTTTATCTTTATTTTCTTTTAAATAATCAAAATTAGGTATAATGTAGTCAACACCAAGCATATTAGAACCAGGATATTTCAATCCTGCATCAAACACAAATATGTTGTCATCTACATTCACTATATACATATTTTTTCCATTTTCATTTAGTCCACCAAGACCAAATATCTTAATTTTACTCATATTTTATTCTTTACTTCTCCTTTCATTTTTTTATATCAAGTAAGCAACCTAGTAAATTATAACACAAAACACATAGAAAAAGCAATATCTTATCAATTATTGAGCAATTGCCGTTATTGAACAATTGCTAATCATTCAATACTAAAAAAGTACTTTTTCAAGTACAATTTAATATCTTTTATAAGCTTTTAAAAACTTTTTCAAAGTAAAGATAAATACCACAAGCGAAAACGTAAATATAAGTACACTAAGTATTGTAAACCATTCACCTTTTATTACTTTTATAACACTTATACCAGGCTTATTTTCTAATACAATATCAATACTTTTTATAAGTTTATCCTTATAATAAACATCCAAAACTCCAAGTTTACTACCTTTTTTTGTAAATGGTTTTATTTCTTTTATACCAGTATAAGAATATTTAATATTATTCCTATCAAAATCATTGTTATTATAAAGTAGCTTTATTTCTTCTAAAGACTTAAAAGTAACAAAATCATCTTTTAAATACCTAGTAGAAATCTTTATAATCTCACTATTTTTTTCTACTAAGGTATGATAACTATAATTAGTAAAGAAATAAGTATATAATTCATAAGCATCTTTAACATTATACATTTTATTATAATCATCATCAGCACCAGTTGTAACAAGTAAATAATTTATATCATTCTTCTTATCATATGCAATTGATGCCAAACACCTACCAGCATCTATATCATAACCTGTTTTTGCTCCAAGTATCATTGATGTATCAATATTAGCATGCTTTCCACCTTCCCGCATAGAACTCTTTACAGTTATAGATTTATCTTTAAATTCATATAAATCAGTAGTAAATATTTGCTTAAATGTATCATTCTTTAAAGCATACTTTAAAAGTATTGCTACTTCTTCTACTGTACTATAATTATTCTTATCATCAAATCCTATTGGATTAGCAAACGAAGTATTACTAAGTTGCAGTTCCTTTGCTTTATTATTCATTAAAGAAACAAACTTATCTACACTACCAGACATAGAAATTGCAATAGCATTCGTAGCATCAGCACCACTCGCTACAACACAAGCATAAAGTAATTCTCTGTAAGAAACCTTTTGTCCCACTTCAAGTCCAACAACAAAAGCTTCTTTTTCCTTCAAACCCTTTAACATATCATTAGTTATAATCACTTCTTTATCCAAATTATCAATATTCTCAAGTGCCACAACCGCAGTCATAATTTTAGTAAGAGATGCAATACTCACCTTTTCATTATCTTTATAACCAAATACTTTTTCATTAGTATCTAAATTATATAAAAAGATATTCTTACTGTTAGTACTAAGTGCATCAACAGGAATAACCACAAAAAAAAGAAAAACACTTAATATTATAAATAAAACTCTCTTCACTAGTACCACCTTTTATCCTATAACATTATTATATAAGTTTTCCTTTTAATTGTAAATATAATTACATAAATTTATGTCCACACATTGAACACTCTCTAGCAGTAGCAACCTGATTACTACCACATACTGGACACAATTTTATTCCTGTTTGGTTATCTAACATTTGTTCTTGTTGAGCAATGTTAACTTGACTATTTTGTGCTGTATTATTTACAGAAATAGTATTTTGATTATTTAATTGACCATTAGTGGAAACATTATTTTGTTCCATTTGCATATTATTTCTTACCATTTCATTTATTTGTTTTTGACTCATATGATCAAGTTCTGCATTATAATAATGATCTGTATTATTAACATTCATTGTACTATAATCCTTTGTTGCTCCAAAATTATTAGTATTATTGTTATTCATCATATTATTTGCATTATTCATATTATTCATGTTGTTATTCATCATATTATTTGTATTACTCATACCACTATTCATAGAGTAACCAACTTGACCATTATAAGTTGCGTTACCAAATGCAAGCATTAATTGTCCAACAACTGGAATAAAAATCAACAAGAGTGTAAAGCCGGTTCCTTTTCCAAATACTTTTGCCAGTTTTATATCAATAATAATTATATATATAAACACTGCAAAAGGTACAAACAATGCAATAAGTACATGCCACCATTCTAATTCAATAATTTCAAATAATACTACAATATTATATATTGGTACAATTACTGCCCAACCTGGTTTACCTGCTTTAGTAAAAATTTTCCACATTGCAATAAGACTAATCAATGATCCAATAATACTAATTAAATAAATTATCAACAAAAGTCCAGCAAATACTGACGATCCTGTACTAACACCTGATGTAACATAAGGATCATATCCATAACTATAATCCATATATATACCTCCTCCTAGTATAAAGTATAATAAAAAATACGATTTTTGTCTACACATTTTGACATTTTATTAAAAATATGATATAATATACACCAATTAAAAAGGGGGAATATTATATGAACAAATTTAATGGTAATAAAATTTTAGATATATTAGATAATGTTGAAGATTGTTTGAATTGGTATTTTGATAATAGTATCTCAAGCACTAGATATAAACTACTTCTAAGCAATGATGAAAAAATAGAAATAGATTTAGGTGAAAGAGCATTACCACACTTACTAGGAATAAACATAGACTTTTTAAGAAGTACAGGGTATTACACTGGTAGCGCTTCATCAATTCTATACGATATACTAGATAGTCCTAATCTTTTGTTTGCACATATAAGAGATGGGCATATGCAAGAAAATCAAATATTTTCGAAACATATAGACAAAAAATTAGCAAACTTCAAATATGCTTGTAGTTTAAATGTGTTCAATATTGAATTCATTGCAAAATACGAAAGTACAAAATCATATATAACTGGTGAAGAAAAACTTGAAGGAGATTACTATATAGCAATAAGAGATAAAATAAATAAAGATAAAATAAGTATTATTGGATTAAAATTAAATAAATCCGGACTTTATCAACCAATGACTAACATGCAATTCGAAGAATATTCTGATGAATATAGAAAATTCCTAAATCAAGTATTAAAAGGACAAACCGTTACTATTGCTAAAATGCTAATTAAAAATTCTTTTGATGAAAACGAAAACTTTTCTTCCAATAAATATTTCTATGACACAACTCAAAAAATAGGTAAAATTAAAGCTATAAAAAGATATGCTGAAGAATACAATGCCGTTGTAAATATTAGTGAAGACTGCATATTCTACATAGAAAAAGTACAAAATCTTTATGAAGAAAAAAATAGAATTATTGAAATGACAAAAGAAATAACTGAAAAAATCAGCAAAAAGATTGTAATAGATGCAGTTGACTTAGAAAAAAGACATGGTACTATACCAATGTATCTATTAGATCTTATCGGAGCACATAACGATTCATTATCAGACAAAAATAATGGTGAGGCTAATAGCCAAACATATACAGAACTTATAACAAACCTTAAAACTGCAAAAGCTGATATAGAGAAAAAAGATGCTATAATTAAAAAGCTTAATGACAATACTAATGAATTGATAGATAAGAATCAAACACTTGAAGAAGAAAATACTGATTTAAAAGATAAAGTTGAAAAAATTAGATCAATAATAAAATAAATTTCAAACAAAAAATCAAAGATTTGATAAGTTTTTATCGTCTTTGATTTTTATTATACAATTAAAAATGCTTAATAACTATCCTCCTCTTTTACTAACGCTTAAAATAAGTCCAATGCTTAACATACTAATAAGTAAACTAGATCCTCCATAAGATAGGAATGGTAATGTTACCCCAGTAACAGGAATTAAACCTACAACTACACAAAGATTTAATATTGCTTGAAATATTATTTGAAAAGTAAGACCAAATATTAAGTATTTTTTAAATAAATTATCCTCTTTTAATGCTAACTTTATACCACAATAGGCAATTATAAAAAACATTAAAACTACAAATAAGGCACCAATTAATCCAAACTCCTCACAAATAATGGAAAATATAAAATCAGTCTGAGGTTCTGGTAGATAAAAATGTTTTTGTCTAGAGTTTAAAAAACCAAATCCTAAAAGTCCTCCTGGTCCAATTGCATATAGACTCTGTATTATTTGAAAACCGCTTCCTAATGGATCATTCCAAGGATTTAAAAACGATGTAATTCTAGACATTCTATAAGGTGCAATTATAATTAGTCCTATTGAACCTACTACTCCGATTGCAAAAAGAATATAAAAATACTTCATATTGACTCCTGCAACAAAAAGTAATACAACAATTGCCATAACAAGAATTACCCCAGTACCAAAGTCAGGTTGTAGCATAATAAGAGAAAATACTAACATAACAAGCATTAAAACTGGAAGTACTGGTTTAATTCCTTTATATACTTTATTAGTATTACTAAGATATTTTGATACCCATAAAATCATTGCAAGTTTTACTGCCTCACTAGGTTGAATACCAAAAGAGCCTATTCCAAACCAACTACGTGAACCATTTCTTACTACTCCAATTCCTGGTATTAAAACAAGAATCAATAATAAAAGACAAATAATTAAAAATAGATTTGCCTTTTTATAATAAACTTTATAATCAATCTTAGTAACAAAATAAATAAGAAAGATACCAAGTACAAAGAATAATAATTGTTGTTTAACATACTTAAAACTATCATTAAACTTATAATCAGCCCATATATAAGAAGCAGAATATATCATTATTATTCCAAATATTACTAAGGCAATACTAGCTATAAAAAGCAAAGTTCTATATCTTTTTTGCAATATAATCACCTAGTAAAATTATATATAAAAAACTAAAAATTATTACAATGGTTTATACTTACTAGCAATGGCTTCAAATACTAAAATACCATCCATCGCAGAAGTCGTAATTCCACCAGAATACCCTGCACCCTCTCCAGCAGGATAAATACCTGAAATATTTGATTGATACTCTTCATCTCTATTCATCTTAATTGAAGACGAAGTACGTGATTCTACTCCCAATAAAAGTACATCATCATTAGAAAAACCAGGTATTTTTTTATTAAAATATTCCATTCCTGATATAAAGTTTCTATTTATAAAGTCTGGAAATATACCTCTTAAATTAGCATATGAATAACTACCCTTTATAACAGAATCATTAACTTCATAATTATCTTTATAAATATTATTTTTAAAGTCTATATATCTTTGTATTGGAATAGAGCCATTACCTATTTTGTATGCTTTTTCTTCTAATGATTGTTGAAACTTTAACCCATCAAATAAATTATTGCCATAGTCTTTTTCACCAACACTTACAACAATTGCAGAGTTAGCAACACCACTATCTCTTTTATAATTACTCATTCCATTTATAACTAATCTACCATCTTCAGATGAAGAATTAACTACATATCCACCAGGGCACATACAAAATGAATATACTCCATGATTGTCTGGGGTTACATGAGTAAGTTTATAAGATGCAGGTTCAAGAAATGATGAATAATCACCATACTGATTCTTATTAATTAACTCTTGATCATGCATTACTCTAAGGCCTACTGCAAATGGTTTATTAGACATTTTTATTCCTTTGTTATAAAGCATTTTTATAGTATCAGTGGCACTATGACCAATTGCAAGAACTAAAATGGAACAAGGTATAACCTCATTATCATTAACAGTAATACTAACAAGCTTATCAGATGAAACATTAATATCAGTAAGCTTAGTACTAAATCTAAACTCTCCACCCATTTCTATTATTTTATTTCTCATATTAACTACTACATTTCTAAGTAAATCAGTCCCAATATGAGGATTTTTTATATATGTAATTTCTTCTGGAGCATTGTTTTCTACGAATATTTTGAATACTTCACTCATAAGATTTCTCTTATCCTTTACCAAAGTATTAAGCTTCCCATCAGAAAACGTACCCGCTCCTCCTTCACCGAATAAAACATTAGATTCTTTATTTAAAATACCAGTATTCCAAAACTTTTCAACAGATGAAACCCTATCAAATGTTTTTTCTCCCCTTTCAATAATGAGAGGTTTATATCCATACTGTGCTAACTTATAAGCACAAAATAGTCCACATGGACCTGAACCCACTACTACTATTTTATTATTTATTTTAGAAGTTCCTATATTAGAAAAAGTGTAAGAAACATCATCATACCATAAAACATCATTAGAATACTTAACTAAATCATATGAGGTTAACTCTACTAAGACTTCAAATATATAATAAATTATAGACTTATCTCTTGCATCAATTGATCTTTTATTAATCTTAAAACTAATAATATCAGAAGACTTAACTCCTAGTATTTTTAAAACTTTGTTATATAAAAGATCGTAATTATATTTCTTAACATCTATCTTTATTTGTCTTACTTTAATCATTTTTGCCTCCTGCATCAAGTCCTGCTAAAAGTCCTGTTATAAAAGCAAAACCTAAATTATATCCTCCACATATACCACAAACATCAAGGATTTCTCCAGTAATATAAAGGTTTTTTATGTTTAAAGACTCCATAGTACTAGTATTAACTTCATCAAGAACAACACCACCATTACATACTTGAGCTCTAGAAAAATCTTTTGATGAAACAATTTCTAATTTAAATGAGGCTAAGTTAGAAATAATATTATTTATCTCATCTAAACTAAGTTCGTTTACTACTTTATTTTTAGATATATTAGTAATATATAAAATAGTATTCACTAACTTTTCATTTAAAATAGTAACCAAAAACTCATATATAGTCCTATCACCAAGCATCTCTTTTCTAGAATTAAACCATTCATAATAATTTTCCTTTATAAAAGGTATAAAATTAATACTTACAAAAACACTCTTCTTTTGATATAACATTTTATTTACAATACCACTCAAATTAAAAACACATATTCCACTTATACCGTAATCAGTAAGCTGTATCTCACCAGACTCTTTTAAAATAGTTTTATCATCATCAAGTAAACTAATCTCACAATTACATCTTACTCCATTCCAAAGTTTAAAGTAATTACCCTTTCCAACAAGAGGTGTAAGGCTTGGTAAAAGAGGTGTTATGCTATGATACTTTTTAACTAAATCATATGAATTAGTACTTTTAACATAGGCACAAGAACCAGTAGATAAAATTACTTTATCATATTTCTTATACTCATCATTAACACAAATACAAAAACAACCTTCATTATCATTATACAAAATATCAGTAACAAAACTATTAGTAAACACATTAACACCCTTAGAATAAACCTCATCTATTAATGATAATCTAATACTATTAGCTTTAAAAGAACTAGGATAATAGTATCCATTCTTAACACTAGGAATTATTCCAATAGATTCAAAAAAAGATAATACCTTTTCTTTCGTATTATTATTTATAATATTACTAAGATCATAATCATTAAACCCATAAAACTTATCACTAGTAAAATCTTCATTAAAATAATTACATCTTCCATTACCAGTTACTAGTATTTTCTTACCTATCTCATCATTTTTTTCATATAAATCTACTACTGTATTAGAACCTTTAGCATAAATACTTGCAACAAGACCAGATGCTCCTCCACCAATTACTGCTACTCTTATCATAGGACACCTCCAAAACTAAACTAAATATATCAAAAAGAACTAATGAAGTCAAGAAAAAATCTTTGACATATCTTAACTTAATATGTTATAATTAAGTCACAAATGAGATGTTGTTCGGCATTGGCTGGATGGCATCTTATTTGTATTACATGTATAAAACAATATATTTAGCATATAATAACTATGGATATATTTAAAAATACATCCTTGACATATTATAACTTTATATGTTATAATTTATTCATAAATGAGATGTTGTTCGGCATTGGCTGGATGGCATCTCATTTTTTTCATATACCAATATTACCTAATCTTTATCAATCAACATTATTTTTTCTATCCACTGTCTATAAGGACTATTAATAATCTTCATAATCTGACACTTTGCTTCTATCTCAGATATTGTATGATTCTTAATATCAAATATAAAATTATGACTCTGTCTTTTCTTTTTCTTAATCATCGAATCTAATGTTTCCTTAGAACTACCCTCAACTGTTTTCAAATCCCATTTTTCATATTTTGTTTCGTTTGGTCTTAACCACTTAAAATCACACGTTGAGACTCCATCTACCACATTAACTATTGGTTGCATTTGTAGTTTTCCTCCAAAAATATTTCTAAGTATTTTCATACATTTCATTGTTTCACTATAATCCTTACTTTTCTTATCAAAATAAACACCATTCTTTTTATTATCAACTACATAGAAAATACCATTATCATCCACATATCCCTTAGCATGTGTGATATTATGACTTCTTGGTTTTCTATTTTTTAACCATTCATCAGTTACATTAGTATAGTTATCCATTTAATCACCTCATATATATACAACGCATATAAATGGATAATTCCTAACTTTTTTATTAATTTTACACTTATTCACACACAAAGTTGACATGCTTTACAATAAATAAAATAGTGTAAAAAAATAAGAGATTACTTATCTCTTATTTCACATTTAAACTTAGATGATACTTTATCAATAATTGTTTTAAATACACTATCAACTTCTTCATCAGTTAAAGTTCTATTTACATCTTGGAATGTAAGAGAATATCCAACTGATTTTTTATTTTTATCTATCTTATCGCCAACATAAAGATCAAATACTTTTATACTTGATAATACCTTATTACCATTTCTTCTTATTTCTTTTTCAACATCACTAGATAATACATTCTTATCTAATATAAATGCTACATCCTTTGTTATTTCTGGATATTTAGATATTTCTGGATACTTAATCTTCTTACTTTTCTTATCATAAACTACAGACAAATTAATTTCACAAACATAAATATCATCTTTACTCACAACAGGACTAAGCTTACCAATATATCCAATTAAATCATTATCAATATATATACTAGCACTCATTCCTGGATGCATTTCTTTTTTATCTTTAAGTGGTACAAATCTATATCTCTTATCATATCCAAGATAATTAAGAATATTTTCTACTACTCCCTTTATAACATAGAAATTATTTCTTACACCAACACCATCAAAACTATAATCAATATAATTACCAGACATCAATATACCAAGTAATTGTGTTTCTTTATAATTTTTATCATAAACATTACTTATTTCATATATATTTATATCCTTAACACCACGCTTATTATTATAATCATAAACATTTAAAAGAGATGGTATTAAACTTTGTCTTACATACATCTTATCATTACTCATTGGCATAAGTAACTTAATAGGATCATTTTGAGAAAACATATCTATTTCTTTTGAACCTACTAAAGTATAAGTCTTTACTTCATTTAAAGATAGACTTCTAAGTCTTTTAGAAATATCTTTTCTAATACCAATATTACCAGTATAAACACCACTTTTAATAGGAAGAACTGGAGTCTTATTTACTAACTTATCATATCCATAGAATCTACCAATTTCTTCGATTAAATCTTCTCTTATAGAAACATCCATTCTTCTATTAGGAATAGTAACAATATAATTATCATTATTTAATTCATATTTAAAACCTAACTTATCAAATATACCACTTACAATATCATTAGTAAGTTCTATTCCTAATACTTTATTTATTTTATCAATAGTAACTTCCGCTACTTTAGGAGTCTTATCTACATTATCATAAATGACTTTATCTTTTAATACTTTACCACTAGCATACTTTTCTAATAAATAACACGCTCTATCAAGAGCCATACTAGTATATTCATAATTAAGACCCTTTTCAAATCTAAGAGAAGCCTCACTTCTTAACCCTAATCTAATAGAAGTATATCTAACATTATAAGGATTAAATATTGCACTTTCTATTATAATATTCTTAGTATTTGAATCAATATCAGAATTAAGACCACCCATAACACCTGCGATTGCTATTGCTTCTTTTTCATTTGCAATAACTATATCAGAATCAATTAGTTCTCTTTCTTCATTATCAAGAGTAATAATGTGTTCATTATTTTTTGCATTTCTAACTATAATTGTATCTCCAACTTTATCCATATCAAAGAAATGAAGAGGTTGTCCATATTCAAGCATTATATAATTAGATATATCTACTACATTATTAATAGAACGCATTCCTACTTGTTCCAATCTATTTTTTATAAAATCAGGACTTGGTCCAATAACAACATCTTTTACTATTTTAGTTTGATACATACTACAAAGGGGAGTATCTACTTCTAATTTTAACTTATCATTAATACTTTCATCTATTTCATTATAATTTGTATCAGGTAAACTAACTTGTCTTTCTAAAACACATGAAGCTTCATATGCAAAACCTAAGTGAGATAGGCAATCATTTCTATTTGGATTAAGATCCAAAGTATAAATAGTATCATCAACACCAAGATACTTACAAGCATCATCTCCCACGATTGCATCATCAGGTAATATGTGAATACCATCATCATAAGTAAGTTCCTTATCTGCAAGACCAAGTTCATATAAAGCACATATCATTCCACATGATTTTACTCCAAGTAAACTTCTTTCTTCAATTAGAAAGTCGCCAGGAAGAACAGCACCAGGTAATGACACAATAACCTTAATTCCTTTAGATACGTTATCAGCGCCACATATTATTTGTTGAACTCTATCACCAACATTAACTTGACATATATTTAAATGATCAGAACCAGGATGACGTTCACATTCAACAATTTGTCCTACAACTAAATTATTAAACTTATATTCTTTTACTTCTTCAACATTTACCCCAGCATTTGTTATCTTATCAGCAAGTTCTACCTTATCTTGATCATCAACTTTTACATAATCATTTATCCAATTAGTAGATATTTTCATTATTCTCCCCTCCTTTCAAATTCATTACAAACTCTTAAATCATTTGTATAAAAATATCTTACATCAGGTACCCCATATTTAACCATTGCAATTCTTTCTATTCCAAATCCAAAAGCAAATCCAGTATATTTTTCACTATCATATCCAGCCATATTAAGTACATTTGGATGCACAACTCCAGCACCACCAATGGTTATCCAAGTTGTACCTTTACAAACATTACAACCCTTTCCATTACATTTAAAGCAAGATACATCAAACTCAACACTTGGTTCAGTAAATGGATAAAAAGATGGTCTAAATCTTGTAACAACATCCTTACCAAATAAATGCTTAGCCATCAAGTCTAAAGTCCCTTTTAAATCAGATAAAGATATTTCTTTATCTACAATCATTCCCTCACATTGCATAAATTGATGTGAATGAGTAGCATCATCATAATCTCTACGATATGTTTTACCAGGACATATTATTCTAAAAGGTTCTCCTTTTTTTTCTAACATAGTTCTAACTTGAACTGGAGAAGTTTGAGATCTAAGAAGTATTTCATCAGAACTAATATAAAAAGTATCTTGTGCATCTCTCGCAGGATGACCTTTTTGTAGATTTAGCATTTCAAAGTTGTATAAATCTTTTTCTACTTCAGGACCTTCGACTACATCATATCCCATAGACATATAAAAAGTCTCTATTTCTTCGATTACCTTATCAAGAATATGAGCAGAACCAGTCTTTAAACTATAACCAGGTAAAGTTACATCAATCATTTCAGATTCTAACTTTTCATTCAAAGCCTTTTCATTAAGTTCACTTTTTAAAAGATCATACTTAGTATTAAAAAGATCTCTTAATTCATTAACTTTCATACCATATTCTTTCTTTTCATCATTAGATAAATCTTTCATTTTAGAATAAAGTTCTGTAATAATACCTTTTTTACCAATATAATTAACTCTTAAAGACTCAAGATCTGAAAGATTATTAATATTAGAAAAAGCATCATTCATTTGATTCTTAATATTTTCCATAATTTTTCCTCCCTAAAATAAAAAGATGATACCAAAGGACGAATCAATCGTGGTACCACCTTATTTTTATACTCAATACTATAACGCGTAACCGATTAAGCTAAGAAGTGAATTCATAAAAGTTTATTAAAAGTTTTCACCAAGCACTTTCTCTCTATAAATAATTACTTTTATTACTATGTTCCTATCATTGCTAATTCATTAATAATTTTATCACAAATATATTAAAAGTCAATATTTTTTATAAATTACGCTTTTTTTAAAGTTATACATTGTTATGCATTTTTCTTTTCCATAATCCATTCACTCATAATTTCAATTTAATTAATCACGCAACGTAAAATCACTATTAAATACTTTATAAAACTTTTTCACTATCTTTAAACATTAAATAAATTAATTTTACATTTCAAACAAAATCTTATATTTTAAAACTCTTATTTATATGGTATACTATCAATAGTAAAGGAATGATGTACATGGAAAAACTACCTAAAATGTTACTTACAATCTGTCTTTTTGTAGCAGAACTAATATATAGCTATTGTGTAATACTAGGACTACAACATTTTGGAATAGATATTACAACATATAGTAATACTATGAAATATCAAATAATGATTGGAATAGACCTATCTTTTATGTTTATTCTATTCCTCTTATATAGAAAAACACTATTAAAAGATATAACTCTATATTTTAAAAACTTCACTAAAAACATATCAACAGGTGCAAAATATTGGGCTATTGGACTGTGTATAATGATGTTATCAAATATAATAATATCATACTTTTTTCCTGGAGGTTCCGCTAACGAAGAAGCAGTACAAAGTATCATTAAACAAGTACCAATATACATGATATTTTCAACTATTATATATGCCCCTTTTGTCGAAGAATTAATATTTAGAAAAAGCATTCGTGATATTATAGACAATGACTACTTATACGTAATAATATCAGGATTAGCATTTGGTTTTGTTCATACCTTAGCGGGAGCAACCTTACAAGAATTAGTCTATATAATTCCATATGGTGCCTTAGGAAGTTGTTTTGCTCTTATGTATGTAAAAACCAAAAACGTATATACCTCAATGACATTTCATATGATTCACAATGCTATTGTAGTATTTATTTCCATCGCAGGAAATATATTAGGGAGTTAGTATATGGAAACAAGAGTAAGTAAAAATAAAAAACAATTAAAAGAAGATAAAAAAAGAGTTAAGAACAAAAGAAAAGAAAGACTTAAAAAATCTAGAACTAAAATAAGATTAGTTATTCTAAGTCTCATCACTCTATTCGTTATATATGGTCTTTTCATTGAACCAAGAATACTCTTAGTAAATGAAGTAAAACTAGAAAATAAAGAAATACCAAACTCATTTGATGGCATTAAAATAGTACATTTTTCTGATCTACATTATGGTAACACTATAAATATAAATAATATTGATAAAGTAATAACTAAAATAAATAGTCTAAATCCTGACATAGTAATATTTACTGGGGACTTAATTGATAATAAATATAATATGACTAAAGAAGATACAACAAAGCTAACTAAAAGTCTTAAAAATATAAATTATAATCTAGGTAAATATGCAGTTATAGGTAACCATGACTTTTACAAAGATGAGTTTAATAATATAATATATGATAGTGACTTCACTATATTAAAAAACAGTTATGATACAGTATACAATAAAGATAACAATCCAATACTAATCTATGGAGTAGATAATGTTACTTATGGCAGTCCAAGTCTTACAGAACTAGATAAAAAAGAACTAGAAAACATCTCTTATAAAATACTTTTAGTACATGAACCAGACTATATAGATAACATTCTAAATAAATATGATATAGACTTAATACTATCAGGACACTCCCATAATGGACAAATAAAATTATTTGGATTAAAACCATTCTATAAACCAGAAGGTTCAAAAAAATACTTTAGTCCTCACTATAAAGAAAATAATACTGATATATACATATCAAATGGTATTGGTACAAGCATAATACAATTTAGATTTGGATCAATTCCAAGTATTAACTTATTTAGATTAAATAGTCAAAATTGACTATTTTTTTATATAAAAAAACTACTAAAAAGTAGTTAATTTCTATATTCAAAAGCAAAATCAAGTATCTTAACAATATCCCCTTGCTTAGCACCAAGTTCTTCTAACTTATCATCAACACCCATTCTAGTAAGTTTCTTAGCAAATCTAAGAACAGCCTCATCAGAAGTAAACTTAGTCATTCTAAACAACTTTTCAATTACATCTCCCTTAATAACAAAGATATCTCCTTCTTTTTCAATAGTAAATGGTTCTTCTTTTTTATATTTATATAAAACATAGTCTTCATACTCTTGATCATCAATATCCTCAACTTCAATTTGATCAAGTAAATCAGCCATATGAACAAGTACTTTATCAAGACCTTCATCATTTATCGCAGATACTTCAAATATTTCTATATCAGATACTTTTTCTTTAAAAGATTTAAGATTATCAAAAGAACCTTCTATATCCATCTTATTAGCAATAATAAGTTGTTTTTTTAATAATAATTTTTTATCGAAATCAAGAAGTTCCTTTCTTATCTTAATATAATCTTCATAAGGATCTCTCGCTTCACTACCTGACATATCAATAACATGACATATAATTCTAGTTCTTTCAATATGTTTTAAGAACTTATCACCAAGTCCTTCCCCTAAAGAAGCGCCTTCGATTAATCCAGGAAGATCCGCTACTGTAAAACTTCTACCATCAATAGTTTTAACAACACCAAGATTAGGATTAAGAGTCGTAAAGTGATATGCCGCAATCTTTGGTTTAGAACGAGATATCTTAGATAAAATAGTACTTTTACCAACACTAGGCATTCCAACTAAACCTACATCCGCTAAAAGTTTAAGTTCTACTTTTAAATATCTTTCTTCACCAGGTTCTCCCTTTTCAGAATAATTAGGAGCAGGATTAGATTGAGTACGAAAAGCAGTATTACCTCTTCCACCACGTCCACCTTTAGCAACAATAAACTCTTGATTATTTTCTCTTAAATCACATACAAGTAAATTAGTATCCAAATCAGTAACAACAGTACCAGGAGGTACTTTAATAACAATATCTTTAGCACCTTTCCCGTTCTTATTCTTACCCATTCCATTTTCTCCACGTTCACCTTTAATAATTTTATTATATCTTAAATCTATCAAAGTACGTAATCCTTCATCAACTTTAAATATAATATTAGAGCCTCTTCCACCATTACCACCAAATGGCCCGCCAAATTCAACATACTTTTCACGACGAAACGCAGTACATCCATCTCCACCAGATCCAGCGACTAGTTTTATATTTACCTCATCTACAAACACAGTATCACTCCTTTTTCCCATAAATTATACCAAAAAAAAAGAAAAATAGCAATTTATTTTTCTTCAATACTCTTACCAATCATTTTTAATATTTCTTCTATTTCTTCATCATCAGTTACACTAGAAACAAATTTTTTACCATCTTTTACTGTTTCTTTTAGAATAGTATAATCATCAGTATCATCTAATGCATAAGCATATAGATAATTATATCCAAAGAAATTAACTCTTTCTACTACTAAAAATTCTCTTCCATCTAATATTATAATTTCATTCATAATTTTCTACCACCATTGCTTTTTTCTTGAATAAATTGTCCTAATTCGCCACTTAACACAACTTGTTGATAATTTTCTTGTGATGGAATAAAAGTAGCACCAGTAGTTTCAGTAACATAATTACAATAATCAATAAAATCATCATATGAATAAGATTCTTCAACTGATGTCATATCATTTGAAGTACTAGGAACTTTATCCTTCATAACATGATCAACATACCCTATTCCAGCAGCCCCTACTGCTATCGAAACAGAAAGTGCTATAGCAAAGGCTTTCTTTTTTGCCTTTTCTATTGCATCAAGTCTTTCTTGATGTTTTAATTCAATATTTCTTAGATATTCTCTCTTGCTATCTTCCATCATATTGTCTAAATCTCTCTTATTAAATTCCCTTTTCATTTCATCATAATTATATACATTTTCTTCTTGATTACCAAAAGTTTTATAATTTGCCATAATGACCTCCTTATAAGTACAATTACATTGTATCACAAAAATATAAATATTAAAACATTTCTTTACTTATATTTACATCATATATTTCATTTTCTTTTAATTCTTTAGGAATCTTTAAATACAAATAATTAGTAGTATGTCCATATGAATAACCATCTAAAACCTTTTCAATAAGAACTTTTTCATTCTTACCAATAAAACTATTATAATAATTGCTTTCTAACTCTAAAGAAATATCAAGTAATTGTTTAGTTCTTTCCTTCTTAGTATTAGGATCAATTTGATTATCCATTCGTGAAGCCTTAGTACCATCTCTTTTACTATATGGAAAAACATGTACTTTACTAAAACCAACTTTTCTTATAAAATCTACATTTTCATTAAAATCATCATCAGTTTCACCAGGAAAGCCTACAATAACATCAGTAGTCAAAGATATATCTTCTCTAACACTTCTTATTCTTTTAACTATTTCATAAAATTCTTCCTTAGTATACTTTCTATTCATTAAATCAAGTATTCTATTAGAGCCATTTTGTAATGGAATATGCAAATGATTACATAAAATAGGATTATTCAAAAGTTTAAAAAACTCATCATCTAACTCAGTTATTTCAATTGAAGATATTCTAAGTCTTTCAAGATTAGGAATCTCAAGTATTTCACTAAGTAAAGAAGAAAACTTAATACCTAAATCACTACCATAATTGCCAGTATGAATACCAGTAAGAACAATCTCTTTATAACCATTATTAACTAAAGCAGTTATTTCAGAAATAACCTTGTCCTTATCCTTAGAACGACATCTTCCTCTTACAAAAGGAATAATACAGTAACTACAATAATTCTCACAACCATCCTGAATCTTTACAAAAGCCCTTGTTCTAGATTCAAAAGTAGTTATTTCCATATCCTCAAAACCCACTCTCATTATGTTATTATCTATTAATTTAATTTGTTTTTTATTAATGAAATAATCCTCAACTAAATCAACTATATTAGATTTATTATGATTGCCAATAACTATATCAATACCATCAAAATTATAATCCTTATGACTTTCAACAAAACAACCACATACAACAACACAAGAATCACTATTTCTAACATGATTAATTATCTTCTTATCCTTCTTATCACTATTATTAGTAACAGTACAAGTATTAATTACATAAACATCACAATCTTCATCAAAAGAAGCTATAGTATAACCTCTATTTCTAAAAAGTGATGCAATATATTCACTTTCATAAGCATTAACTTTACATCCTAATGTATATATTCCTACTTTCATACGTACCTCCAAAAAAAATAAATTATTAGTCTAATTTATTCTTTAATTTCTTTAATTCTCTCAAAAAATCTTCAGTCTTTCTAATTTCTACTTCTAAATCCTCAAGATTAACAGTTTTTTCTAATTCTTCATCAGTATACTTAGTCTTAACAACATTCTTATAAACTCCAAAAACTGGAGAAATAACCTCAGAATTCTTAAACTTCTTAGGCTCTTCATCTATAAATACTGGATTATCTAACTTATCTTTACTTTCACTTTCTTGTTCTTCAAGATGCCTCTTGTAAAGTTCTTCAATAGTTATAGGTTCAGTCCCTTCATCCTTAAGTAATAAGTCATTTCTTTCATCTATATCATTACTTACTCTTACTAATTCATCATAACTAATAACACTCTTTTCTTCTTGCTCATTTTCAAAATTAGTATGAGTAATCAACTCCTCTTCTTCATTAGATAACTTTTCATAAGCATCATCAAGCTTTTTCTTAGCTTCTTCTTCAGTAACATTATCTTTATAATAAACATTAGAGGAAGGTTCATACTTTTCCACAACAACATCAAAAGAATTTCTATTTCTTTGAACTTTTTCAATTATAAATATAATTATAAGAGCAATTACTATTGCTACAATAATAGCAATAATTATCATTAAATTATTATATCCTAAATCATTTATAAATTCATTCATCATATACACCTCAACTGCATATATAATTTTACCACATAAGAAAAAACAAAACAATAAATGTTTATCGTTTTGTTTTATTTTTTTATTTACAAGTTCTAGTATATGGAGTTTTTAAAACATAAGTACTAGAACCGCATGTATAATATTTCTCATCTGTACCTGCTGTTCCTGATTTTTTACATTTATCTTTTTCAACTTTAACTCCTTTGTCCTTAGTATAATCACTATATTTATACTTAGTGCACTCCTTCTCAGTCGTTTTTACTATGCATTTTTGTATTGTATATTTCTTTTTTATACAACAAGTATTTCTATCACACGTTCCATTTTTACCTACAGAACCATGATTACACTTAACACATTCAACATCATCATAATAGTATGTTCCATTAGTACAAGGTGTTGCTTTTTTATCATAAGGTACACTAAAAACACATTGTCCATTTTTATATAATTCTTTAGCTTTTGCAGTACCCCATTTATATGTAGTTTTAGGAGTAGAATAATTTGTACACTTTTTTTTACTTGCAGTATGAGTATAATAGTTTACATATTTAGTTTTTCCACATTCTACTTTTGAAGTATCCTTAGTAACAGGCGTACAGCTAGTAACATACGATGATTCCCCTTTTACCCAACTTCCAAACTTACACGCAATCCTAACAGTATGATTTTTACCATCCATTTTATTTCCAGCATTATCATAAGCAACTGCCTTTATTGTATAAGTTCCAGTTGAAGTAAGTTTCAGTTTTTTATCATAATTAGAATCTTTTCCATCCTTATACAAAGTAGTAGTATCAACACCTGAAATACTATCAGTACAACTTAATTCAGCATATACTTCTTTAGCTTCATCACTTGAAAAATATGTATTTCTACCACCTTCACTTTTATATTTATCAGTAGTAAAGAAGAAACTACAGCTTGGTGGATTAGTATCAAGTTTTGCTTCATAAGTAGTATTTTTGCTACAATTAGTGGAATCATCTGCCCAACATGCTTTAGCATAATATGTTTTACCAGTCGTTTCACTCGTAACTTCAGGATTAGTTGTTGAAGTAACATTATTTGAACTAGTTCCATAATAGTATTTAACATTATTACCAGAACCACTTGCTTCTAACTCATAACTACTAGTATGCCATTTATTACTTGCTATTCCATCATTTGCTTTAAACTCAGGAGCTTCTGGTGGAGCAGGTTTTATTTCAGTTACATAAATTTCACAATATCCTAATAAATCATTAACATTTTTCACATGAAGATAGTAATGACCGTTTCCATTAATTCCTTCAGTGACAGTTTCATAAGTTCCACTAATAGAAGAATAACTTCCTGGTTCTCCATAATTATCACTCCAACTATAACCGCTTAAACCTTTTTCATCATTCATATATCCTGTAAGTGTTGCACTTCTATAATCTTCAGCATAAGTAACATTAATATCGCAACTAGGAATCTTGTTAGGATCATACATATTAACACTTCTACTTTTAATAATACCATTATCACCACGATTTCCAATCAAATCTATAGTGTTATTAGTATTATAAGTCAAATTAGCTGTTCCTTCTTCATCAGTAGAATAAGCCTTTATAATATATTCATATCCATAATCAATACCATTTATCTTAACTTTGTTTGTCTTTTCCAATTCTATTTTTCCAAAACCATTGTTAGTAATTTGATTTATATTAAAATTATTTTCTATGTTATTTTCATCAGTACATTTCAAACTATAATATACAAAATCATTAGAATTTTTTATATTAAGTTTAGTTTTAGAATATTTAATATCTATATCAGCAGCAGGCCCAGAAAATACACAAGTTGGTGCTTGATCATCTATCACAAGAGTTGTATTTTTTCCATTAATTTCAGATTCTGCTTCATTATTACCATTATCTAAATTATCTTGTATTGTGTTTTCTGCAAATTTTAAATTCAAATTAAACGTTTTCTTATTTGTATTTGGAACTTCAACAGTAACATTTACTAAAGCGCTAATAGCATTATTACCTTTTTTGTTTAAATTAGTTATTGTTAAATTTGATACGCCTTCTATATTAGTTCCAAAACCATCTCTAATAGTATCATTTGAAATAGTACCTATATTTTTAATATCATTATCATCTATACAACTTAATCCATAATAAACAGTTGATTTACTCTTTACACCAGTAATTGGTGTAGTTAATTTATTATCTTTATATGGTCCAGACAATTTACATAATGGTCCCTTTCCATCAACTGGTATTGTTAATATAAGTGGAGCGTGTTCTTTCATATTGCCATTTGATTCCTTATAACCAACCTTATTATTTCCACCATTAAATACGATAGTTAAATCTCCATCATTTTTAGTTTGTATATTAATATCAGCATTAAGTTTATACTGACTTCTTGTGCTATCTTTTTGTATAGTAGCATTTTCAATGTTTTCAATTATACCATTAGATATACTAAAAGTATCTTTAGTAATAGTTTTACTATTATTAGTTAAAATAATTTCTTTTTTACCCACGCAATTCAGTTTCAAAATATCAGTATTTTGTTTAACAATACCTAATTTATTGGAATTAGATCTAGTAAATGTACATTTTAAGTCATTATTAATGCTTTCTTTACATTCTTTGTTCTTATTCAAATTACTATACCCATTATTATCACACATCACACATCCAGTATAAACAATTTTACTATTTTGTCTTTTTATTAAAACGAAACTTCTAGAACACGAATTACCATTTGAATCCTTTAAATCATTTGTAATATAATCATTAGATTTCAAAGTAGCATACCATACAACAGAACTTTCATTTTTACTAACAATAAAATTGCTTTTATTATCACTATAATAATCTTTTGTCGCCAAAATCAATTGCTTTTCAATTTGATTATCTATTGCATTATGTCCTTGAAGCACATACTTATTAATAGCAATTATTGCAAGTGTTACAATTATACCCACAATTACTACTGCTGCAAGTAACTCTAATATAGTAAAACCTTTTCTTTCTTTTTTAAGTACTCTCATATCTATAACCTACCTTTATCATCTATAAATATAATACAATATTTTACAAATAAAAACAATTAAAAAAGGACAAATATTAACATGTTTGTCCTTTTAATACTATTCTAACTTACAAGTAGTAGTAATTACTAAAGTACCATTATCACCATTAGATTTTGTCTCAGTTCCAGCAGTGCAACTACTTTGACCTGTTTTTGTTTCAACAGTTGGTGAACTTTTCTTTAAACATTGATAAGAAGAACCATATTTATAATTAGTAGAATAGGAATCACATGTTCTACTGGATGTACAACCAGTTTTTTTATAATCACCATGTGTACTAGAATTACAAGTAAAACTACTACAACAGTTATAAGAACCACAAGATCCTCCACCTGAACTATTACTTGAGAAGAAATATGTATTTTTACCAGTTTTCTTTAAACACTTATAACTAGCAGAGTATTTATATTCTGTCGAATAAGAATCGCATGTCCTACTAGATGTACAACCTGTATAATATTTATCACCATGTGTACTAGAACTACAAACTCTACCCGAACTTGTATTACAACAGTTTATACCAGAATTACAAGATCCTGAACCACTTGATGAAGAACTCCAAAAATATTCCATAGTAGAAGTAGTTTTAGTATATGTTTTCTTTCTAACATTAACTGTTATAGTTGGAGTAGAATAACTATAATCATCATATGAATTATTACCTACTACATCATTACAGACAACATACAATTTTTTAGTACCAGCACTAGTAAATGTAACCCATGCTTTACCGCTTGATAGACTGTTATCACCATATGGACCAGCATCATTAATCCATACTCCACCACTCATTGAGCTTAAACCACTTTCATTTTCAATACATGTAGCAGTAACAGTATCTCCAACATACAATGTTGCATCATTTTTGACACTCCATGATACCTTCGGAGCAATTTTATCTATTTTAACACTAACAATTTTAGAAGTTTCATTACCAGCTTTATCTGTACATTTAACAGTTGCACCATAAACTCTATAACTACCATTCCCAACAGTTGATTGATATGTATTAGGCCATTTTTGAGTATAACCTTGTATATAAGTTTTTTCTATATCATCATCAATACCACTTAATGAATCATATTTATTAGTGAATTTAATTTCAATATTTTGTTTAGTCCAATAACCTGAAGTATAAGAATCACCATTCATTTTCTTTGTAGAATATTCACAAATAGGTGGTGTCTTATCAAGTTTCGCTAAATATTGAGCACTTGAACTACATACATTAGTGTTAGTACTCCAACAAGCTTTAGCATAGTATGTTGTACCACTTGTCTCACTAGACACATATGATTGGGTAGGACTCATTGAATACTCACTACTTCCATAATAATATGTAACATTAGAACCGCTTCCTGACGCAACAAGATTAAAATTATTTTTATGCCAATCACCAGAAGAAATACTATCACTAGCATTTAAATAAGGTGTATCAGGAGCAGGAATATAAACATATGAATTAGTCATACAATAACCAGTCAAATCATTTTCATCAATCATATGTAAATAATAAACACCATTACTATAAGCATTACCACTAGCAGTAGCACTAGTACCACTAGTAGAATTATACTTGCTAACTTCACCACTATCAGTTGAAAAAGCATAACCTTTAAGTCCACTTTGAGAATTCATTGTACCAGTAAGTACAGCATAACCATTACTATATGAAACATTTATACTACAAGTAGGAACTTTCTTACCATCAATCATCTTAACAGATAAACTTTTTTCAACACCAGTAGTAACATTACCAACAGCATCTTTTACATTGTCTTTATCAAAAGTAAGATAAGCTTCAATAGGTTTATCCAAAGAACTAACATTTTTCTCATAAGCTTTTATTAAATATCTATACCCAATAACTATATTATCATTATTTTTAATTGCTAACATATTACCAGACTGTTCAATCTTACCAAAATTAGTATTTTTTATATCACTAAATTTAAATGTACTAGGATCAATACCGTTTTCATCAGTACATCTAAGTTCATAGAAAACATACTCATTTTTATCATCATTTGTAACATCAAGTCTACTCTTTTTAAGTTTAAACTCCGCATTTTCACTAGGACCATTAAATACACAAGTTGGACCTTGATCATCTATAGATAAAACAGTATCTTTACCATCTATTTGAGAAGTAACTCTTTCATTACCATTCATAAAACTATCAAGTATTACATCTTTTTTAAATGCTAAACTAAGATCAAATACTTTCTTACTAGCATTAATATTAGGATTAGTAACAGTAACACTTACTGTAGCACTAATATTCTTTTTATCAGTACTATTTTTAAAACTAGAAACAACTAAGTTAGAAATAGCACTACTAGATTCAAATCCATTCTTAATAGTATCAACAGTAACATCAGAAATACCACTATCATCAGAACAACTAATGCCATAATAAACAACTGAACCATTCTTAACAGATTTAACATTAGTTTTTAAAGCACTATCTTTATAAGGACCACTAAGACTACACTTAGGACCATTACCATCAATAGAAATATCGCTATAAGTAATTTCTGCATTATTTATCATTTCACCATTATTTTTAGTAACGTAAGCAGCTCCAGTAAAAGTAACACTGCCTTTACCAGTACTAGCATTATTAGCAGTATACTCAACCTTAGCAGTAAATGTTCTTATTTGATTATTTTTATCATTAGCCGCACTATAAGACTTAACAGCAGCACTACCATTAATAGCAGTATACATTCCGGAATGAGCTTCAGAACTATTATCAACAAATTTAATATTGCTTCCTCTACAAGTCATTTCAAGTTCAGCCTTATTATAGCCATCTTTTACACCTAGTTTAATGTTTCCTTTATCATTCCATTGACAACTAATATGATTATCCAAGCTATCAGTACATAAATTACTATCAACATTTTTATAACCATCATTATCACAAATAATACAACTAGTATACTTATTATCTTTAAAAACAACATAACTCTTAGAACAAGAATTTCCATCAGAATCTTTCAAATCATTAGTAATATAATCATTTGCCTTTAAAGTGGTATACCAAATAATTACACCATTTTCGTCAACATTCTTAAAATTACTTTCATTATCACTATAATAACTTTTAGCAGATAACACCAATTGTTTTTCTAATTGCTTATCAACAGTATCATGACCTTGGTTAATATATCTCCCAATCGCAAGTGTTGCAAGTGTTGCAATTATACCAACAATTACTATTGCTGCGAGTAATTCTATTATAGTAAAACCCTTTTTTTTACTATTATTCATTTTATGCCCTCCATATCATATAAACAAATTATAATACAAAAAAAGCACTTTTTCAAGTGCCATTTTTTTAATTATTTGCATGACCTAGTACAAGTATCAATTTTGTAATAACCACTAGTACAGGTTGAGTAAGAAGCAGTCTTACCTTTAGTACCACTAGGGCTACAAGTTGTATGATAAATAGGTTTGGATTCTTTATAGTTACCATATCCAGTTAATTTCTTTTCGCAAAGATAACCATAACAAGAAGCATCACTACCATTTCTATCAGCTTTAGCATACTTATACTTTCCTACATTAGATGCATTACAAGAAGATACAAAACTAATATTCTTCTTACAAGCAGCGGAAGCGGAAGTATTTGCAGGTATCTTAACAATTCTAATAGAACTATAATTATTAGCAAACTTATATGAATAAATTGGTGAACCATTGTAAACTAGTTTTTTCCTATAACCACTGGTACAAGTTACTTTTTTTGTATCAGTAGTAGAAGGACTACAACTCTTTTGATAATCAGCAGCACCACAACTCCAGTTAGTCCATGTACATTGAGGTTTATAAACTTCGCTTGTAGTAGCCGTATTACCAACAACATCTTTACAAGTAGCAGTAACAGTACCACCATCTTTACTAATAGTAAAACTACTAGTATAAGTACTACCAGACGGAGATTTCATGCTTTTAGATTCTACTCCACTTCCTGAGCCATCACTACAACTAAGAGTAATAGTAGTAGGACCACTAAGTTTTTTACCTTTTGGATTTAAAGAAACAGTAGGTTTTTGTTTATCTATTTTAATACTAAAGCTATCAGTATTAGTATTACCAGCTTTATCAGTACAAGTTGCATTAACAGTACCAGTTCCTAATGAGTTACTACTTACACTGGCTGTAAAATGACTACTATAGCTATTGCCACTAAGGGGATTTTTCATTGTTGTCTTAGAAACACCACTTCTTGAATCGGTAGAGCTAAGGGTAATATTAATATCAGATGAAGTCCAATAACCTGAATTATAGACTCCTCCGCTTGTTTTAGTACCACTTAAACTACAAGTTGGTTTTGTTTTATCAAGTAAAGCATTATAGCTAACAACACCACTACAATTGGTATGATCCTTTAGTAAACAAGCTTTAGCATAGTATGTTGTACCATTAGTTTCTGTTGTAACATTCATTGGGCTATTATAAAGCATACTATTAACGTTAGTACCATAATAGTAAGTTGCATAGGCACCGCTTCCTGATGCAGTAAGTTTAAAATTATCTTTATGCCAAGCACCACTTGCAATATCATCAGAAGCCACAAGAACAGGTTCTTTTGGAGGTGCTTCTTTAATTGATGTTATATAGACTAAACAATATCCAGTAAGGTCATTAATATTTTTCATATGTAAATAGTAATATCCATTGTTAGTAATTCTATTGCTAACAGAATTACTAGTGCCACTAATGCTATTATATCTACTAGGTTGACCTTGATCATTAGTCCATAAATAACCACTAAGGCCTTTTTCATCGCTCATGTGACCAGTAAGTGTAGCACTTCTTAAATCACTAGCATAACTAGTACTAATATTACATTTAGGTATCTTAGAAAAATCTATCATTTTAGTATTATTGCTGTTAATTACTTTGTCAATACCAGTATTACCAACTTTATCTATAGTATTTTTAACGTTATAAGTTAAGTACCCAACTCCTTCGCTTCTAGTGGAATAAGCTTTTATTACATATTCATAGCCTATATGAATATCATTATAAGAAACATTATAAGTCTTAACCCATTCTATTTTACTAAATCCATTATTACCAATCTTATCTATACTAAAGTTATTCTCTATATCATTCTCATCGTCACACTTTAAACTATAATAAACATAATCAGTAGGACTAAGAGAAATATTCATTCTAGTTTTTGAATACATAATATTTATATCTGAAGAAGGACCAGAGAAACTACATCTAGGAGCTTGATCATCTATAGCTAAGGTTGTATCTTCGTTATTAATCTTAGAATAAACAATATCATTGCCATTATCAAACTCATCTAAAACACTATCATTTAAAAGTCCAAGTTTAAGTTGTTTAGAGGTAGGATTTTTAGATATAGATACCTCAATATCACCAGTTAAAGATTTATTGTTACTATTAACATTTATCTTCATATCATTAACTAAATCATTAACAATGAAATTATCCTTAGATAGATTTTTAGTTTTTATGCCATTATCATCGTTACAAGTAAGTTTATAATATACCTTTGAACCACTTTTAACAGCTTTAACTTGATTTTTGTAAGAATTATCTTTATAAGGACCACTAAGACTGCACTTAGGACCAATACCATCAACAGGTATGGTAATAGGAATTGCAGAATGGTTAGTCCAAGTATTAGTGCTTTTGTCAATAAAGCCTAATTTACTATGACTACCATCTCCATTAAATACTATAGTTAGCGGATTAGAATTAATGGTTTTTACGCTAATTGTAGCATTAATACTACTTTTTTTATTATTTTTTTCTATTGTATCATTGTTAATACTAACAATTTCACCATTATTTATAGTAAAAACGTTTTTTAAAGAAGTAGCATTATTATTAAAATTAACACTATTATTACCACGGCAAACTAAATTAAGTTCTTCTGTATTATTAGAGTTAACACCAAGAATTTTTTTATCGTCTTTTCTAGTAAAACTACAATTTAGAATACTAGTAAAATTAGAAGTACATTCCTTTTTACTAGAAATATTAGTATATCCATCATTTTCGCAAGTAATACAAGTTGTATACTTATAATCTTTTTTATTTAATTCTTTGTTTACAACAACATAACTTTTACTACAAGAATTGCCTTTTGAATCAATAAGATCATTAGTCATATAATCATTTGATTTTAAAGTTGTATACCAAACAATAAGATAATCATCTACTGCTAAGGTATTTTTATTGTCTGTTAAGTAGTTTTTAGCAGATAGTTCTAATTGTCTATCGAGTTGTTTATCAATGCTAACATGTCCTTGAATTATATATTTATCAATAGCCATGACTGCTAATGAAATAATTATTCCTAATATAACAACACAAACAAGTAATTCTATTATAGTAAAACCTTTAATCTTTTTCATAAAATACTTCATACCCCACTCCTACACATTTTATTAGTTAAATTAACATAACCATCATTACATATAATACATCCAGCATATTTATATTTGTTATTTTCCATATAAACTACAACATAACTCTTAGAACAAGAATTACCATCAGCATCTAACATATCATTAGTTATATAACCACTACTTTTTAAAGTTTCATAGCTAACCTTTTTATTGCCTAGTTTTTTTAATTCAACTTTGTTATCAGCATAGTACATTTTAGCAGACAATACAAGTTGTTTATCTAGTTGGTCATTAATAGTACTAAATCCATAACTTGTATAATTACCAATAGCTAAAGAAACAGTAAGACCTACAATAGCAATAAGTACTATAACTGCAATAAGTTCAATTAAAGTAAATCCTTTACTATTCATATCATCACCAACTTTTATTTTATAACTTAATTGTACTTTAAAATAATAGAAAAAGCAATAGAAAAGACATAATTACTTTACATAGAAAATATAAAATCAACACATTGATTTTAAAACTATAAACAAAAAAGAAATATTACTCTATTTCTTTTTTTAATACATCAAGCTCTTCAAGTGATAGTCCAGTACACTTAGAAATAATAGTTAAATCAATGTTTTCTTTAATAAAGTTCAAAGCAGTTTCTCTAGTCTTTTCTAAAGCAGCTTCTTCTCTGTTTTCTCTTATCTCTGCTCTTTTTAACATTTCATCATTTAACT